>Ga0208814_1000751_pt1 | contig 17636 bp, 6 predicted proteins | sample MalvirAntarct_55_FD_184253 | JGI IMG/M metagenome (GOLD analysis project Ga0208814, IMG submission 184253) | Marine viral communities from the Global Malaspina Expedition - Malaspina viral metaG Antarct_55 (SPAdes) (version 2) | ecosystem: Environmental > Aquatic > Marine > Oceanic | place: South...
TACTGCACGCTATCATATCTACCCGCGCCAATCAGCCAGAGTATGTAGTTCAAAGACTTAGAAGAGAAAAGTCTGCTAAGTTAAGAAACGCTAAAATTCGTCTATCAAACATAAAGCTTGAAGAAATAACTCAAGTTATGAGAGGTAAATCTAAATGGATTAAACACTAAAATAAAATGGCAGAAGCTAAAAATAGTTTTATAAAATCTAAAATGAATAAGGACTTAGACGAAAGGCTAATTCCTAGTTCAGAATACAGAGACGCTTTTAACATAGCTGTTTCTAGGTCAGAAAATAGTGATGTTGGAGCTTTAGAGTCTGTTAGAGGCAATTCTCAAACCTCTAGATCTTCTCAAAATGGAAACTTTATAATAGGAACATATGTAGATGAAACAAATTCTATAGTTTACTATTTTAGAACAAATCACACTGCAGAGGTAAAAGCACCTTTTAATGCTTTGTGTACTATTGGCGCTTACAACGCTATAACTAACGTAGATGTGACACTGGTTAGTGGTAGCTTTTTAAACTTTTCCACAACAGAGTACATGAATGGTATTAGTTTAATTGAAAATCAATTATTCTTTTCAGATAATAGAAACCAGCCTAGAAAAATAAAGGTAAATGCTATCCCAGGAACTCATTACTTTAATGAAGACCAAATATCTGTAGCTAAATTTTCTCCTTACAAAGCTCCTGAGTTTACAAACCTTCGAGCAAACCCCCAAGACTTTGCTAACTACACAGACAGCTTAGAACCTTCAACCATGTCAGACGCTCAAGATCCTGTTATTGTTGAGGTTGGTATATATGATTTAAGCATAAAAAACTTAGCTGTTAAAAGCTATAGAAATGGAGAAATAATACCAGAGGCACAAACTAGAATAGAATGGGATGCGGCTGATGTTGCTCAAGAAGGTAGGTGGTGTTATTACAACAACTCTCTTGGTAATGGCGTTACTTATGGTATTTTATACAACAAGTGGGCCGTGCTAGATTCTAGGCAGCTCGCTCCAATCGGTTTTAGAATACCTCTAGCTGCTGAATGGGCTAATATTATATCTTCAGGTCCATCAACATCAGGTCAGAACTGGAGGTCTATAGATCTTTGGGATGAAACATTTGCTGGTTATCAAGAAGGTAATAACTTAGTAGGTACTAATATTAAACCGGCTGGTTATAGAAGAACAGCTGGTACGGGTGGAGATGGTTTTACCTCTTTAACGACTGCTGGTAGGTTTTGGGCTAGTGACTCAGCTACTGATAGCTATGTTCAATGGAACCCAACAGCTGTTATAACCCAAGGCTCGGATGGAAACACCGCAGATGGTTATTCTGTTAGAGTCCTTAGAGATGCTGGTTACAACGGTTGGAATGGTGACCCTGATTTTCTATCTGACAAGTTTGCTAGATTTAGTTATAGATTTAAGTTTGAAGACAACGAGTACTCTACGGTTGCTCCTTTTAGTCAAGATGTTTTTGTACCTTATCAAGAAGGTAGATTTGTTAACGACGATGAAAACAACGCTTTTGTAACCACAGTTGTTGAGTGGATGCAGAACTCTATAAACAATGCTGTTTTAAATATAACGCTTCCTTGCAATGATATTATAAACAATTATAAGATAACTGAAATAGATATATTATTTACAGAATCAGATTCTTTAGCTTTTAAAGTTGTAGAGACTATTAGAGTTAATGAAGTTTTTGTGGAATCCTTAAATGGCACTAACATATATCAATACTCTTACCAATCAAGACTACCGGTTACAACTCTTCCAGAGGCTCAAAACATTAGAGTTTTTGATAAAGTACCAGTTAGAGCTTTGGCTCAAGAAACCTCAGGTAATAGAATAATGTATGGTAATTACTTGTCTACTCATAGCGCTCCAGACAGTTTAAGCTACTACGTAGGTTCTAAAGAAAAATCTACACAACAATTTATAGAATATCCACAACACTCGGCTAAGCAGAATAGGAATTATCAAGTAGGAATAGTATTGGCTGACAAATACGGAAGACACACAGACGTAGTTTTGTCGTCTCAAGACGGTTTATTAGACGCTGATGGAAACCCACAGCCTGGATCTAACTACTTCAGTGATTACAAAAAAGGTAACTTTGGAAGTAAAGTTGCTGATTGGAGAGGTGACAACTTAGCTCTGTTTTATCTGCAGCAAATACCAGAGGGAGACATAGGTATATCAGGATATCCTGGAGCTTATGCAGATGGCAATTATTACACTGTTGACTCGAGAACTCCAGACTCACCCAGCTCTTTATATCCTTTCTTTCTAAGCTTAGGAACTCAGTGTATTGTTTCAACTTTAGACCAAACAGTTTTTGATACTTCTGTTTTATTCTTAGATGCCACAGGTTTAGATAATACGTTCAACGTGTTCAAGAACTTTGGAAACGGATGGGTGCTTCAAGAAGAGTCTAGCTACACGCCGTCACCCTACAACACCTATAGTGATGATTATACAAGAATAACATTCAACGATGGTGTTGCGTTAGATGTAGTTGTTAAAGTTGAAGTGTTATACACATCAAGCAACAGATATAAATATACAACAGGCGCTGGCACAGGAGACGCAGTTAGGTCTTTATTTCCTAATTTCGCTACAACTTATCAGAATTATTTCTTTTCAGGTCAAAAGCTAAGAGGGCTTTATATAGATTACACTCAAATGTATGACATTACAGCTGTTCTGGATAATAACAATGACGCAAAAGCGGTTGTTTTCTATACAGATGAAGAAGTTGCCACTGATTACCTGTTTGATAACACTCCTAACCCAGTTACAACAGAACCTACCAAGCAGGCTAGAGAAGACACTTACGCTACGTACACTATCAATCCTTTAGGTTTTTACATGTACAAACCTGTAGTAAAGCAGCAGCAGCAAGATTATTACAATGTTTACCTACCTGGCATAGTTAATGGATATCCAATAGTAGACGAAGTTAAAGAAAAAGGCGAAACTGCTTTTGTAACATTAGTAACAGATAATGTCAATAAAGTGCCTAGAAGTTTAACTGAGGTTGGGCCTACTCAAAATCAATTTACTAGTGATGTTAGTATGTTTGGGCGTGTAACAAATATAACAGAGGTTTCAGATACAACAGGGTTTATTTCTACTTACAACGTCCAGTATGATCCAGTGCCGTCCGCAGATAAAGTTGATTTGATAGCTAATTTATCAAGTGCATTTCCAGAGCTACAACCTGCAAACCCTTTGGCTCCATCAGCAGGCGACGTAAATTCCTTTAGCGTATATAACTATAATACAAACCCAGTTCTAGCTAAAATATCCACTAGAAACGCTATAGGCATAAAAGAAACTCTATACGATTTACCAGTAGATGGTGAAGGTAATTACCCATACCCAGAAAACATGGGACTAGCTATTTACGAGACGTCTCCTTTTGTTTCTAACTTAGATTTGTTTTACGAAACTTCCACAGCGGATTTAATATCAGATTTAAACTTAAGTGTAGTCAACACGAGTACAGATGTAACTGCACTTACTACGTTTGAGTCAAACTTTCAAGAATCCGCGAACCTTGGAGTTCCTATAACAACAGATTTTTTTCCTATAGCTGGAGGGAATCCGTTAACAAACACCTCTCTGCAAAGTTTTGAGGTTTACCATTATGATTCAACTACGCAAACGTTGGACACAATAAACCCAGTGACTAGTCAATTTCTTGTTTCTAGCGGTGCATCTCCGGGTAGCTATAGAGTTTTAACTAACGATACTTTTTACGCTGGATCATCTCAAGAACCAGCTTATAACGTAACTTGGAGAGGTAGGTACCAGTTTGTTTTAAACATAGAACAGGAAGACGCCACTGTTGTTGCTCAAAGCTTTGAAATACAACTAGAAAACTCTGTGCCAACAGTTTTAAATCCAAATCCGCCACTGCAAAACTTTGATCTACCTACAGCGGCGAACGCTTCTATAGTTACTACGCAGGGGAATGGAACTATCGTTAGTCAATCTCCTCAAGGTAGAAATGGCTCTGCTAAAACAACACCTCCTGGTCAAACTACGTTTTCAAGTGCTTCTGGTTGGACTATATATGAAGCATCTAGAACTAGACAAAGCACCGGTACTACAGAAACCATAACTAGCGGTTTCGACTCTTGGTATCAAACAGCTTCTGGGTCAACAGATAGACCTCCTTTTCAAACCACAGTTAATGAATATCAAACATTTGTGTTATCAGGTAAAGCAGACTCTAATGGAAACTATCCAGGTGAAGGAAACTTAAATGGCTATTCTTATACCGTGAGGATGAGATTAACTGATACTTTAGGCGCTGTAAATGAAGAGTCTACACTAACATACACTATAGGGCCTATAACAGACTACACGGGTACTGTTCAATGGATTCCTTATGTAAAAAACGACATTACTAATGGCGCGGGTGATTGGAACACGTCTGACGCGTTTGCTAACTGGACAACATCAATGCCATACACTAGGCTCAATCAACAATCAACGCCTTTTGACACTCAAGTTTTAGGTCAATTTACCAACTGGACAGATCAACCTGTTTACATATACAGCGGAGGATCTATTCAAAGTGTGACACCTCCTTCGACGCAAATAATTACATTACCTTTTAACTTCCCAACACCTGGTGGTACCGCAGAACAGTTTGGTCCTACGTTTATGGATTATACTAGAGTATTCACAGACGCTTTAAACAACCAGTACAACGCTGATATAGGCGGCTCTAACTACACGACTAGCACAACAAATCCTATAGGTCCTTTTAATCCAAATTACTGCGCGCCTGGCGGTACGGCCGATTTGGAAGGTGTTAGAGTGATTGCTATACTTCAGCCTTTTACGCAAGCATCTGGTGGAGCTAGTTCAACAATGGCGGAATTAACCGCGGCCGGCGTAAGACCTGGAATGAAAAACACAAGTGGTGGTACTCTAGGTAATTATGACTTTACCGGCTGTGCTGTTGTTAACTTTGGCGCTGTTTTGAACAGAACGCCTTCTACGGCTACTGTGGCGGGAACCTTGGGGTGGTCTTATGAAAATCAGAATTGTAGTAATCCAAACTCCCCTAACGCGACCAACGGTACAACCTATAATCCGCTAACTCCAGGTGCTGGGTTTTACATAAACGAAACCGACGGTGATGTTGATACATATCCTACTAATGTTAAGTTTAGCACCCAAAACATAGGACCAACAGAGCCTATATAGATATATTTTAAATATAAAGGTAATTAATATAGAAATAAGTAATTATAATACAATATGGCGGTTACAATACCAGTAAAATATTACAACACGTACATTCTTAAAAAACTAGTGGAAGGAGACATATCTCCTTCATATAACTGGTATATTGAAGAGGCTAGAATAAAAGGAGGTTATAATAACGTTCAAACAGGTTTAGCACCTAGAGCTTTTATAAGATCAGATAATACTAGACAGCAGGTCTTAGGTAACTCTATTACTTACTCTGGTGTTTTAAATTCTAGAACAGGTGTTAATGAATCTAATCAATTCCCTTCTGGACAAGACATAACAAGAGGTGTTGATCCAGGTGAAGGAACTATACAGAAGCTTTATGCAGAAGACACTAACTTAATTATATTTCAAGAAAATAAAGTTAATAGAGCTTTAATAGACAAAGATGCTATATACTCTCAAGAAGGACAGCCTATTCAAACTGCTTCTAATGTAGTAATAGGAGCTATAACGCCTTATGCTGGAGAGTTTGGAATAAGCAAAAACCCTGAGAGCTTTGCTGTATATGGCTATCAAAAATACTTTACGGATGTTAACCAAGGGGCTGTTTTGAGGTTGTCTAGAGACGGCATAACTGAAATATCAAGCTATGGTATGTATGACTTTTTTAGAGATAAACTTAACAATCTAAGTGGCGGAAGAGCTATTGGAGGCTGGGACGTACACAACAAGTGTTATACTTTATCCTTAGACTCTACAACTAACGCAACTGAAACACTCTCTTTTGATGAACAAATAAATGGTTGGACTAGTAGGTACAGTTATTCCCCTAGCGATATTTTTAGTGTTCAAAGTGAATTCTTTTCAACTAATAATGGTGGTATATGGAGGCACTACCAAAACCCGAACGTAACTCCAAGAGGTAATTTTTATGGAGTTCAATATGATTCAAGTGTTACAACTATATTTAACGCTAATCCATCTGTAATAAAAAACTTTCAAACAATAAACTATGAAGGAGCTGGTAATTGGGCTTTAACATCTATGTCTGCTAGTTCCGGTGATACGGCTAATTTTGTAAATGTTTATTCTTTAGCTACATCTTTAGCTGATTTAGATGATCAATTATTTGAAAATAAATTTAAAAAGAAAGAAGACAAATATTTTGCAAACTTAATAAATACTTCGCAGTACGAATCAGGTGAGGTTGTTTTTGGTAAAGATGTTTCTGGTATAAAAGGTTTTACAGCAACAGCTCTTTTCACAGCCACAAACACAGCATTAACTGGAACCAACGAGTTGTTTGCAGTGTCATCAAATTATAAAGAATCATCATATTAAATCAAATCAATGAGTAAATTAAAATCAAGACTTTTAAAAGACAGTGACTGGGAAACTTTGTGCCAATGGTGGGAATCATGGCCTAAATGGGTTAACCCTCCAAAGTCTTTTTTACCAGATAATGGCAAAGGAGGTCTTATGGTGGAGAAAGAAGGTAGACCTATAGTGGCTGGCTTTTTGTATATAACTAACTCTGACGCGGTTTTATTGGAATGGATAGTATCAGATCCAGAGTATAGAGACAAGGATCGTAAAGATGCTTTAGAACTGCTTATAGCAAGCGCTGAAGCAACATGTAAAGGGCTTGGTAAAAAACATATGTTTACTATAGGTAGAAATAAACATTTAATTGAAACACATAAAAAACTAGGGTGGACTGTTGATACAGATCCTTCCTATGAAATAATAAAAAACGTATAAATTATGGCAATAGTAGCAGCGATAGCAGGCGCAGTGGTTATAGGTGGCGGCTTGATAGCCGGACATCAAGAAAAGCAAGCAGCTAAAGGCTTTGCGAACACCGCAAAAGGTAGAGCGGCAGAAATAAAACACATAGAAGCAAATAGACAGGCAGTACCTAACCCATTTGCTAACTTTGAAGACGTAAGCTCAATGGCTGAGGATTTATCAGGAATGATGTCTAACCCGTATTTGAGTCTAGGCGTTGCGACTCAAGCCGCAGAATTTCAAGCAGAAGAAGCTGACATAGCTTTAGCTAATACCTTAGACACATTAAGATCAACAGGAGCTAGCGCTGGTGGAGCAACAGCTTTAGCTAGAGCAGCTTTAGAAAGTAAAAGAGGTGTTTCTGCTAGCATAGAAAAACAAGAGGCTGACAACGCTAAAATGGCAGCTAGAGGTGAAGAGTCACTACAATCAGCTAAGATTGGTGAAGCTACTAGACTACAAGATGTTCAAATGTCAGAAGCTCAGAGAATGCAAAACGCAGAAGCTCAAGGTATAGATTATGAATTTAAAGGTGAAGAAGATAGAACTATGCAGCAGTTGAACCGTTTGGCTGGACAGCAACAACAAGCCGAGGCTAATAGGGCTCAAGCAAAATCAAACCAAAACGCTGCTTACGCTGGCATAGCTCAGGGTGTTGGTAACATTGTTGGTGGTTTTTCAGACAGAAGATTAAAAAAGAATATAAAATCAATAGGTGTTTCTGATAGTGGATTAAAAATTTACTCTTTTGAGTATATTGATAAGAATTTAGGTGATGGTATATTCCAGGGTGTTATGTCTGATGAAATACCTAAAGAAGCTGTTATTCTGTTTGATGGCTATGACTTAGTGGATTACTCGCAAATCGACGTTGAATTTAAAAAAATAGCTTAAAATGAGTAGAGAAAGTATATTAGCGCAAGAAGCAAGAACAGCTGCTAGAATTAGAAGTGGTTTTGATCAAGTAGCTGGGGTTTTTGAAGAAAAAGCTAAAGAAACAAGAACCAAAACAGAACTCCTTCGCAAGACTATAAACGAAACAGAGGTTTATTGGAATGATAAAGTTTCAGATCTTAAATCTACAGTTAAAGATACTGATACAGCTATCGATGATCAAATACATAGGGTTATAAATACAAACATACAGAGTGCAGCTGATGCTCAGATAGGTTTGGTAAACGAAACAAACACAGAAACTAGAAGAATATTACAAAACAGAGTTAGAAACGCTGAAAAAGTAGTTGGTTTAATGGGGGATTTCACTGGAGCTTTGCTGGATGAGACTAAAAAAATGAAAGAGCAGTCGCCTAGCGTATACGGTCAGGATGGTAGTTACATAGTTAATGGCAAGGACGAAGAAGAGTCGTTAGATTATCTTTCAGCTATAAACGTATTGAACAAGCAAAACAAGTACCCTAAGTCTTCAAAGGTTGATTTGAATTTTGATGAAAAAACCGAGCAATTAATACTTAGCATATCTGGTAAAAGAGAAGATGGCAAAGATTTTTCCGTAAAGCTTAACGCTGATGATTACATGCAAGCTGACGGGGTTGACGCGGGTCTTATATCTGAAGTTCCAAGTTTTTTAGAACAGAACCAAAGGGCTAAAGATTATGCTGTTATAGGAGGTAAAGGAGCTGGTGCAGGTGGTATTAAGCCTGGTTTTTTACTAGAAGGAAGAGACATTGTGCCTATCAGAGGAGGTAAGTACGAACTTCTAGGCGCTAAAGAGGTTAATGTTAAGTCTTTAGAAAGCCAAGTAAAAAAAGAGGTTTTTATAGGTGCAGCAGATGGTGTACTTGCTAGAAATAACCGTAACTACATGAAAAATACTTACGAAGTAAATCTACAAGGTTATACACCTAAAGGCATGTCTTGGAATCAGTTTAACAATATATCTGACCCCGTTATTCAAAGAAATATACTAGCTGATGCTATGACTGAAAAGTTTATGTTTGACAAAGACACTGGACTTATATCTGCTTTTGAAACTTCAGGAGAAGGTGAAGATAAAAAATACTACAACCCTAGCGGTAAAATTAGAGAAATAAAAACCGTAGAGGTAGAAACTAAAAAGCAAACAGAGGCTTCTATTAATAGAGGTATTAAAGTTCAAAAAGTTAAGAAAAGAGCAGAAAACTTAATGAACGACGTTTTAAGAGCTAGCTCTAATGAAAATAAAAGTTATTTTAAGAATAAAGAAATAAACGGTAGACCTATTGTAGATGTCGATTTTGATGGTGATACCATAAACTTTTACACACAACCAAAAACATCTGACGATGCAGAAAAAGAAACTTTCGTAAGCTTTAACTTGAATAGACAGGAGGAGTTAGAAACTTTTATAGACGAACTTGTTGTAAGTCAATACGGTGGTGATGCTAACGCGGAAGATGTAAAAGACGCTATAAAAATACTGCTAGACGAAAGAAAGTCTAAAAGAAAAGGTGGTAAAGATAAAAGATCTGATGCTCAAAAAGCGCAAGACTTGATAGAAAAATACAAACAAAATTAATATGAATGAATTAGAATCAATTGTACAGCAAATGGTGTCTGCTGGTGAATCAGAAGAAAATATTAGGATTGTTATAGAAAACTATCAATCTCCTGAAGTATCGGGAAATCAAGAAGCTGTTGCGGAGGAAACTGCGGGTGTAACAGCGATAGATCAGGAAGCGGTTTTACAAGAGAACTTAGAATTGGCAGATGGAGTTTTAGAATCTCCAAGGTCAACAACTCTTAATAAGCAAGACGGTGAGTTAGTGTTTGGAGATCAAAGAAATTTAGATTCTCAAATAAAAGACTATGAGCAACAGCTTAGCGACGCAGTTAATGCTAGGGGTAAGTTTGAATATTTAAAAGGTAAAACAAAAAAAGAAAGACTAAAACTCTCTCAAAAATTAGTAGCTAAACCTTCTTACTCAGAGTCTGTTTATAACGAGTATAAAGATTCTTACGAATTAAAGCCAACTAAAGATTTAGCTAAAGTCGTGTCCTCTTATTTACCTGACGACTACAACATGTACACTACTAATAAAGAGTTTCAAAACGCTTTAGACCAGGGTGTAAATCAAGCTTTAATAAACGATCCAGTTCTTAATATAGAAAGAAAAGCTTTTGAAGCTATAGCATCTGAAGATGTTAATGAGCAGATGCAAGTTATATCAGGTAAATATGATTTAACAATACCTGAAGAAGTCAATAAAGCCAACGCGGAGCTTAACAACTACATAAGAGACGAGATAGTTATTCCTTTTGAGAGTTCAAAAACTTTTGAAACAATAAAAGATCAATATAAAGATATAACAACAGCTGTAATGGCTGAGCGAAACAAAGAATTTGGACGTAGTAAAGATTCTTTCTTAAAAGATGATCCTTATGCTTTTATTGAAGGAGCTAGAAAAGGATTAATTCAGATGAACGTAGGTCTTAGACAGGCTGATGTTAGTACTTTACATGGCAATGTAGCAGATATTGACAAAGAGATACTTGAGTTACAAGCTGGATTAGACGATGGTTCTTTGACGGAAGAGAGTGAGCTTAAATTGCAGAGATTCAAGAAAACAGGTGACGCACCTAAGGGTTCTCCTAAACAAAAAATAGACGAATTAAACAAACAAAGAGATAGTGCTATAAAAAGAATAGTTTCAAACGTTGGAACTATAAGTGAAAAAGAGCAGAGAATGAGTTTGTTTAAAGAGTCAGACTTTGATGATGGAATAACTTTAGAAGAAGCAATGTTTTCTATTGGTGAGGCAACGCCTCAAATAGTAGCAGCTGGAGCAAGTGGACTTGTTAGTGGTGGTATTGGCTTATCTTTGATATTTGCCCAAGAATATGGCTCAAATTACTACACAGCTTTAACTGAAGGTTTAGTAGCTGATGGCATAGAACCTACTAGTGAAAATATAGCGAATGCTATTGCTGGAGGTGAGTATGCTGATAGGGCTGAAGCTGCTGCTTTTGCAGTTGTGCAAGCTAGTTTAGAAAGAGTTGGTGCTACTGGTGTTATGAAAAATTTCACTAAAAGTATTGGACTTGGAACTGACTTTAAAAAAGCTACAGCATCTTTGTTTAAGGGAGAAGTTAAGCAGTTTATAAAAAACGCTCCTAAAAAACTAAAAAGTATGGCTGTTTCAGGTGCAGGTGAAGCACTGACTGAAGGCGGTCAAGCTGTTCTAAGCCAAGTAAGTATAGGCGCTCAATTAGATGAAGATTTAAGAACTTTTTTAGATCCAGAAGAGGTAAAACAATCTATGCAACAAGGTGGTTTTATAGGTGTTATGATGCCTTTTGCTGGTAAAGTAGCTGGTCAGTCTTCTATAGAAGCGAGGCAAGCAGCTAGAACAGTTAGCACTAGATTTAACTTTAAAGATGCGGAAAGCATAAAAGTAGTTGATGCTTTTTTTAAGGAATCTGAAGCAAATATAAAATCTAAGTTAGACGCTAACGAGATATCTCAAGAGGAATACAATACAGAACTTCAAAGTCTTAGTAATGCTAGAAACACAGGTTTAAAAATACCATCAAACTACAGTGTTGAAAACAAAGAAAAAGCTTTTGATCTTATACTTAAAAGAGACAAGCTTCAGCGAGAAGTAGAAGGTTTAGATTCTGCGCTTTCTGAAAATCAAAAAAGCGAAATAAAAGAAATAAACGACGAGTTAAATAATATATCTAATTCAGAGCTAGTTGATTCTAGGCTAAAAAAGTCTATTTCTTTTGCTGAAAAAGAAGCTGGGTCTTATGGTTTAGAAGTTAAAACATTTGAAAAAGCTTCTGATGTAGTTGCTAAATATGGTAAAGAAGCTGGTACAGCCGATGGCGGTGTTATTGACGGAGTTATATTTATAAACAAGGAAGTGGCTAAGAATACAAAAGCAGTGAACGTAGGTAGTCACGAGCTACTTCACGGTATTCTTAAAAACGCTTTAGTAGAAGGTGACGCTCCAAGCTTAGTTTCTGATTTTAGGACCATGCTAACCACTGAGCAAAACGCAGCTATAGACAAGAGGGTTTTAGCCGTAGATGAAGACGGCAATAGACTATATAGTGAAGAGTATTTAAAAGAAAACCCAGACGAATACTTAACTATGTTCTCTGACGCTATACAAGACGAAGAGATATCTTTCAATGAAAGCATAATGACAAAAATAGGTGATTTAATAAAGCCTATACTTAGAGCTGTTGGATTTAAACAAATAGAGTTTAAAACAGGTAAAGATGTTTATAATTTCTTAAGAGAATACAGTAATAGTGTTAAAAAAGGAAAGCTAAGCAAAGGTATAAAAAAAGCCACAGAAGGTAAAGCCGACATGAAAGGAAGTAAGTTTTCTTTATCAGCTAGTGACTCAGCTAAAGTAAACGAGCTTTACGAGACTCAAGGAGACGCTGCTTTAATGGATGTTGTTGATTTAATGGAACCCACTGCACAAGGTTTAGCTGATTCGTATAGAAATAGACCAAAGTTTTCTGAGTTCAAAGATCAATTGAAAGACGAAATACTTAATGGTAAAAGAGGTATGATGGAAACCGTAATGGGTTATCCAGCCTATACTAAGGAGAAAGAAGCTGAAAAGCAGAGTTTAATTAAAGAAGGAAAACAAAAAGAAGCAGATAAAATAGAAATAGCACCTTTATCTGGTTACATAAACAATTCTTTTTCAACAAAAAAAGGTTTTAAGAGATATATAGAGATAGCTGATAGAGTACTAGGTAAAGACGAGCAAAGTAAGTTTACTCAAGAAATAAACGAAGAGTCTACGTCTATAGTAGATGAAAAAGAAATAGACATCTCTGATTTCTCTGATGAAATAGGTCAACCTACTGTTAACGCTCTTAAAGCAGCTGGATTGTCTACTGTTGAAAGCGTGTTAGATCAGAGTATAGCTAGCATCGCAAAACAAACTAAGCTAGATAAAAGAGTTGTAGAGGATGTTGTTGAGGTTTTTAAAGAGGAGTTAGATGTTAGAAGTGGTAAAAAACAAATTAAAAAAGAAGATAGAGAGAGCTTAAGAAAAAAGATAGAATTAACTCCTGAAGTAACTCAGAAAGTTAGAGACGCTGTTTCTAAGACGTTTGGGACTAAGCTGCCAGACATTGATTCACCTAAATTTAAAATGGCTTTACAGAAAGCTTTTAGGACAGAGCTAAAAACATCTATGGCTAAAGACGTTATGGGTGGTAGAGCAGCTTATGAGACTTTTTTAAGAGATAATTTTGAAAATATATTCAAAGCTATACCTCAAGAGGTAATGAATAAGAGGTTTAAAGCTTTTATAGAGCCTGTGCTAGATAGCAATGGAAAACAAAAAAGAGAAAGCACAAAACAAGGTAATGCTGTTTTTAAGAAAAAACCAATAGTAAAAGCTGAGTTTATAAAATACTTCCTAGGTTCAGATGTAGGTGCATCAACTAAAGGTACTAGAAAAGATGCTTTAGCTGAAGCGTTAGCTGAAGAGTTTGCTTTTGACGCAACCATGGAGACTATTCAAACAGAAGACGTTGCTACAAAAAGAGAGTTCTTAGATAAAGGTCAAACTACAGAAAAAGTTTCTAAGAAAATAGGTAGACCTTCTACCATGAAGTTTAAGAAAAGTGTAAATAACTTTTTTATAAGTAATAAGTTTAACGAATCTTCAACTGACTTCTCAAGTTATAACATAGATTACACTAAAACACTTAACTCGCTATTAAAAGAAACGGGTGTTGATAGAATAGACATGAAAACTGAACCTGGTAGGAAAAGATTTTTAGATTTTGCTATTGACAATGGTTTAACTAAGAAACTTCCTCCTATGTTCTGGAGAAAATTAGCTTTTACCACGGATAATGCTTTAACTAAGGCGCAGGCTAAAGAGCTTAAGGAGCAAGGTGTTGAAATAAAAACTATATTCACTAAAGACGATGCTTTAGGTGATTTAAGAGAATATGCTGGTAACTTGCCATTTAAGAATGTTATAGAAGCTAATGTATGGATATCTGAGTCTAAAAAGAAATACGGCAGTGACATCTTTGCTAAAGATAGTGATTTTCCAAAATTAAAAAACATGCTCACTTACGAAGGTGTATATTCACAAAAAGGCAATTTAGAAAATGAATTAAATAATTCCGAGTTTGTAAAAAGACAAGATAATTCTATAAACGAATTAGGTAAGCTTTTTGAAATGTTCCAAAACGAAGTAATGCGTAACAGCGATGGAACTATGAATTTTGAAGGGGTTGCTTTCGTAGGAGCTTTACTATCCTCAAGTTCCGCAGGACAGGGTCATTTTCTAAGATCTTCAGCTCCATTTAGATTTTATGAAAAAGGTTATATGGAAACTGGATCCAGTGGAAACACTTTAGAACACACTTTACCAGCTACTATAGTTGGCAAGTATTTATTTATCCAAGCTTTGGATGGTAGTGTTGACGAGAACTTTAAAAACATAAAAAATAACTATTTTCAAGGTCCTTTATCTAAAACTAATGATAAAAAACTTAAAGGCAAAAAACTTAATGGTGAAAAATTTAATTACGTAGAGCAAACACCTGAAGGTTGGAAGATAACAGACAACATTTGGGCTAGATACTTTAATATAAATGTAGGTTTAAATGCTGGTGGTATAAATCCTAGTGATTTAATATTAGCGGGCGACAAGTCTGTTTACGATATTCACAATGTAACATCAACAGGTGTTAGCGTTGATGCTAAGGCTAAATTCTCTAGATCTGCAGCTAACGACTTAGACAGTGGTTTAGTTCCTAGTTCTATAAAATATAGTAAGCAAGTAACTACGCAGACTCTAATAAACGCTTTAGCTAAAACAGATAAATCTTTAGAGCTTGCTAGAAAACTAGATCAACCTGTCAAGAAGATTAGAGTATTTGATTTCGATGACACATTGGCTAGAACTAAAAGCAATGTATTATACACAATGCCTGATGGAACTACTGGAGCTATTGACGCTGCTACGTTTGCTAAAGAAGCAGGTAATATGGAAGCTGAAGGAGCTCAGTGGGATTTTTCTGAGTTCAGTAAAGTAATGCAAGGAAGTAAAGGACCACTATTAGATGTAGCTAAAATCATAGCAGACAAGCGTGGAACTAAAGATGTATTTGTTTTAACGGCAAGACCTGCTAACGCAGCTGGGCCAATTAAAGAATTCTTAGCTAGCATGGGATTAGATATTCCACTTGCTAATATAACTGGTTTAGGTGATGGTGCTCCACAGGCTAAGGCTGGTTGGATTATGGGTAAAGCAGCTGAAGGTTATAATGACTTTTACTTTGCAGACGATCACACAGGAAACGTTAAAGCAGTTAAAGATGTACTTAGTCAAATAGATGTTAAGTCTAAAGTTCAGCTAGCTAAGTTTAGTAAATCTGCTACTTTTGATACTATTGTAAACGATATGATAGAGGATTCTTCTGGCATTGAAGCTTATAAAAAGTATTCTGCTGCAAAAGCTAAAACAGTTGGAGCTAGCAAAGGTAAATATGCTTTTCTTATTCCGCCATCTGCTGAAGACTTTACAGGGCTACTATACAAGATGCTAGGTAAAGGTAAGAAAGGAGATGCTCAAATGGCTTTCTTGAAAACAAACTTACTTGATCCTTACAATAGAGCTGAATTAGCTGTTACACAAGCTAAAATATCTGCTGCAAATGACTTTGTGGCTTTAAAAACACAACTAAAAACATTACCTAAAACTTTAAGCAAAGAAACTGGTATTGGTAAATTCACTTACTCTCACGCAGTACGTGTTGCTGCTTGGACTCGCCAAGGTATGGAAGTACCTGGCCTTTCCAAAAGAGATATAAAGCAACTAAATGACTTTGTTGCAAACGATTCAAAATTAAATGAGTTCACTAATGAGCTTATAGTCATACAAAAAGGTAAACAATATCCAGAGCCTGGTAAAGACTGGTTAGGTGGAAATATCACTACAGATATTATCGGTGGTATTGATAAAGTTAACAGAGCTGAGTATCAACAAGAGTTTAGAGATAATTTAGACATCATATTTTCTAAGGATAATATTAATAAAATGGAAGCTGCATACGGAACTAGATGGCGTGAAGCTATGGAAGATTCTATTCGTAGAATGAAGTCTGGTAGCAATAGGCCAATTGGAGGTAATAGAGTTACAGAAGGTTTATTAACTTGGTTAAATAACTCTGTTGGAGCTGTGATGTTCTTAAATACAAGATCTGCATTACTACAAACTATATCTGCGGTGAATTTTATAAATCTTAGCGATAACAATATAGTTAAAGCAGGTGTCGCGTTTGCGAACCAAAAACAGTTTTGGGGTGATTTCATGACGCTTATGAATTCTGATTACTTAGTAGAACGTAGAAGCGGTCTTAAGATAAATGTAAGTGAATCTGAAATTGCTGATGCGGTTAAAGACTCTAAGAACAAACCTAAAGCAGCTATCTCTTTCTTACTTAGTAAAGGCTTTGTTATGACTAGATTTGCAGATAGTTTTGCTATTGCATCTGGTGGTTCTACTTTCTATAGAAATAGATTAAACTCTTTGCTTAAAAGTGGTATGGATCAAAAAGCTGCAGAAGCTAAAGCGTTTGAGGACTTTAAAGCTATAGCGGAAGAAAGTCAACAGTCTAGTTCACCTAGTAAAATTAGCCAACAACAAGCCTCTGCTGCTGGTCGTGTGATACTTGCTTGGGCAAACACTCCAATGCAGTATGCTCGTATACAAAAAAGATCTGCTCAAGATCTTATAAATGGTCGTGGCGATTGGAAGACTAACGTATCTAAAATAGTTTACTACGGTGCTGTTCAGAATTTAATATTCAACACGCTTCAACAAGCTGTATTTGCTTTAGGTTTTGGAGATGACGACGAAGACGACGAGAAAAAAGCTGAAAAGAAAAACAAAAAAGCTTTAAGCGTTGCTAATGGCATGATTGATTCGCAATTAAAAGGCTTAGGTGTATTTGGAGCTGCTTCTGTTGCTATGAAAAACACTTTAATGACTCTTTACGAACAACATGGTAAGAAAAGTCCTAAATACGACGAAGCAGTAGCTGACTTACTAAGTTTCTCACCACCACTAGGATCTAAGGTTAGTAAGATTAAAGGTGGCTTTAGAAGCTTTAGCTGGAATAAAAAAGAGATACAAAGTAAAGGTTATAGTTTAGACAACCCAGCTTACTTAGCGGGCGCTCAAATAGTAACAGGTTTTACTAACGTTCCGCTTGATAGAGTTGCTAAAAAAATAAACAACATAAGAGGTATATACAGCGAAAAATCTTCTCGTTGGCAGAAAGTCGCTTTGGGTCTTGGTTGGTCAACTTGGGATTTAGATCTTGGTTATTACGGAGGTTTCGATGAAGAGGTTGAAAAGAAGAGAGTTTCTGAAATGACTAGAGAAGAGAGAAAAGAATATGAAGAGCAAAGAGAAGCTGAAAGAGCTAAGATTAGAAAACAAAGAGAGTTTGAACGAGAAAGAAGAAATATTGAGAGAAATAAATAAAATCATAATTCATTGTACAGCTACACCTGAAGGTAGGTATACTACTGTAGAAGACGTTAGACGATGGCATTTAGATCGTGGTTGGTCTGATATCGGATATCATTTTTTAATCTATCTAGATGGCTCTCTGCACGCGGGAAGA
>Ga0208814_1000752_pt1 | contig 17589 bp, 24 predicted proteins | sample MalvirAntarct_55_FD_184253 | JGI IMG/M metagenome (GOLD analysis project Ga0208814, IMG submission 184253) | Marine viral communities from the Global Malaspina Expedition - Malaspina viral metaG Antarct_55 (SPAdes) (version 2) | ecosystem: Environmental > Aquatic > Marine > Oceanic | place...
CTACAGGACGAATATATGCTTATGCCGAAGAAACAAGCCGATGAGGTAATGGCTGCCGCATTTAAGGATAGATACGATTTTATGATTATAGACACAAGTTTAAGGAAATCTGCTGATTTTCTCTTTTATAGAAACTTTAATCAATTAATTATTGATAAAGAAGACAAAATTGAAAACAAAGAATAATATTTTTGTTGATATATTATATAATGGCTGGAAAAGATATTTTCTCACAAGCACGCAAGGCGATTGATATGGGTGGACGGTCGGGTCACAAGGCTAAACGTGCCGCTCGTCAGGCTATGAGGGCGAAACGTAAGTACAAGAAAGGCGATGTTTCGGGCGGCGACGCTATGGCGAAAAAGGCTTTTAAATCGGCGAAAGGTGCTAAAACTGCTGGAAGAAAGGCTGCCGGTGCGGGAATGAGAGTCGGTAAAGTCGTTGGAAAGGCTGCGATGGCGGCGAAGACTGGAAATTTGGCGGCTGCGGGTGCTGCTTTTATCGAATAAATAATATTGATTTATATATATGGAACTTAACACACTTGAACCACAATTAATTAATAAAATCATAATGATGTCACGTCCCACTTATCGTTATTTAAAAGAAATTGAATTTTTGTCAGTCTGGTATGACGACGAAACCGCATTTGCGAACGAAAATAAAATAAGATGGATGTTTGATGCTATAAAATTGAGAAAAGAAACACAAGATATAGCGGGTAATTTTCCATTAAAAACCCGACATTCTTTTTGGAATTAAAATTGATTTAAATAAAATATTATATTGTATATATATAAGAATGGAACAACTACCAATTGAAGAAGTTAATGAGCTTAAAGAAGTTAAAATCGTATATAGTTCATACACAGAAGCACAAGCAAGAGCGAGTAAAAAATGGGTTAATAAAAATAAAAAAAAGGTGAGAGAATACCAGTTAAAATATTCTCGCACTTATTATGAAGAAAATAAAGAGAAAATTAGAGTTCGTAATTTAGAGAGATATTATGAGAAAAAGGAAAGATTAGCAAAAACAAAAGAAATAGAGCATGCTTAATAAAATATATAGGTTTCTTTAGGAAAATATATATTTTATAAAACAATTTAAAGAATTTTTTTATATTGTATAATATATATATAGTTTATAAAATGGAATTAATAAATGAGAGATTAAATTATGAGTTTGATGATTATTATTATAGAATTTATATTCAGTTTGAGAATAAAAAATCAGACTGCGAAAGATTAAAAAACTATTTGAATTCTCTAATAATTGATAATAAAACTATTACGATGACTGGTAATGGCGTATTGACTGCACTTTTACCACCTATAACATATAAAAATGATACTTTACCTCCTAACAAATTACATAACAAAATTGTGAATTACTTGAATAAGGCAATGAATAGAACATCAAAATGTTATAAATTGATAATCAAAACAAATGACGATTATTTATATGAATGTAGAAAGTTTGAATATTGGTTGTCGATGTCTATTTATCTCATAGAATTAAGGGGGAAGAAATGGGATTTTAGTTTTTGTTTAATTGACCCCAGCGATCACGATTTTGTAAATAGAATATACAATATACGATATGTTGAGGAGTTCAGAACATATACAAATGATAAGATACAAGACGATATAATAACCAAAAAATTGAGAATAAAACATGCTTCAAAAATAAAAGTCATTCAAGAAGAAATAGACAAAAACCTATTTATAAAAAAGATTAAATCTCATTTTAATTTTACACATAATAACGCTGATTATTTATCAAAAAAGGTTGTTTGTGATTTATTGGATTTAGATTATAAAAGTAAAACAGACATTAAACGATTAAATGTTATACTTACTGATTATGGGGTTGCATACAAAGACCAGAAAATGGTTAATAAAATAAGGGGTGTTTTTTTATGTATTTCTTTAAAATGATAGATTACAGATTACAGTTTGGATATGTGAATTGTGAATGATAATTATAATAATATTTGGAAAGTATAAAAAATAAAAGTATAATTATTGAAACAAGGATAAATAATGATTGGTTGTATTCTTTACAAAATATTACAAATAAATACATTTGTAATGTTTTTCTACTTTTTCTAATACTTCTAATAATATCAGATTACAGATTACAGTTTGGATATGTGAATTGTGAATAGTAATTATAATAATATTTGGAAAGTATAAAAAATAAAAGTATAATTATTGAAACAAGGATAAATACTGATTGGTTGTATTCTTTATATTTCACATTTCACATTTTACTTTTAAAATTGATTTAAAATAATATTTACATATTACAATATATAATGGCTGATTATCAAAAAGCAATTATATACACTATTAAAACTGGTAATAGTGTATATGTTGGATCAACAATTAATTTTGCTGATAGGATAAAAAATCATAGATGTTGCATAAATAATGAAACACGCATAAATAATAATGGTAAATTATACAGAGTTATTCGAGAGAATAATAAAGAATGGAAAATGGAAAAATACAAAGAATATCCTTGCGACAATAAAATACAATTGGGAATTGAAGAAGAAAAAATTAGACAATTGTTAAAAGCTGATTTAAATAGTCAAATATGTGAAACTGGATTGACTAAAAAAGAGTATGATAAACAACGATATGTTAAAAAACCACAACCTTTTTATAAAAATAAAGAAAGAAAACAATTATGTAAAGAGGTGTTTTTATGGAAGTTTAATAAACATTTCAGATTTACAAAAAATAACACTGAATATATATCTAAAAAGGTTGTTTGTGACATGCTTGATTTAGATTATAAAAGTAAGAAAGATATAAGAGATTTGAATAATATACTTACTGATTATGGGGTTAGTTATGATAGAAAGAAAATGATAAAAAGAGAAAAAGGGGCATTTTTAGGATTTTGTTTAAAATAGAATAAATAATGATTGGTTGTATCATTTTGTCTTTTTTCTTAAATATATTTCTTTAAAATATCAGATTACAGATTACAGTTTGGATATGTGAATTGTGAATAGTAATTATAATAATATTTGGAAAGTATAAAAAATAAAACAAGAAATATACAAACAAGGATAAATAAACATTAATTCTATCAATAATCTTCATTATCGTTTTCTAATGTATATGTATGTATTTCATTTGAGTTGCAGTGATCACTTCCCCAAGGATCATAAGGATTATTCGAACCGGGTATTTCTTCATACTTTTTGTCTTTTATTTCAAAATAAGAGTCATCAAATATTTCAATATATCCATCTTCGGTCTTTATAATCTTGTATGGCGTAGCCTCTCGTTTTTCTACGAGGCAACAATACGGGCAGTAGCATGCTAATTTCGCATTTTGTACATAATTCTCGTTATACTCAATCGCGATTCTTGTCCCAGTACATTTTGTATAATTCATAGTATTTTGTTATATATATACAATATAATAAAATATTAATTCAATTTTAATCTAATTATTTATTTCTCTCTAATGCTACTTTATAGATTTCTTCATCTTTCTCAATACCTATAAATTGACGATTTAGATTTTTACATGCTATACCAGTCCCACCACTTCCCATTGTAGGATCTAAAACAACATCTCCCTCTCGTGTATAATATTTAATCAACCATTCCATAAGTGGTACTGGCTTCTGTGTGGCGTGTTTTCCTTTTTCGCTTTTAATTTCTAATATGGTGTTTGGTAAGGGGGGGGAATATCTACTTTCTCCATTTTTTCTTTTTTCACAATTAGGAATATCTATATTCCCATATAAAGTATTATGGTTTGTTTCTATAACAACATTTTCTTCTTTTATGACGCTGTTTGGTAAGGGGGGGTCGTATTTTCCTATTGGACTTTCAACACTATTTCCATATAAATGTTCCCCCGCTTTTACTGGTTTTCTCGTTTTTATAACAACATTTTCTTCTTTTATGACGCTGTTTGGTAAGGGGGGTTCATATTCACTTTTTTTATACAATATTTTATGTTGTCTAATAGATTTATTCTGTATGTCCTTTCCCCCATTCCCATATAAATCACTTTCCATATATTTTACTTTATCTTGTTTCAAAAACTTATGAGTGTGATGAAGTGCGATATTTTCAGTATAAACTTTTGGTAATTTCCTATAAAAAATATACACCATTTCGTGCTTTTTCATAGGCATCTTTTTCGCATTTAAGAAACCACATGCTGCTGATTTAACCCATATTAGATCATACCTAAAACATTTAGGATTACTGTTAATAAGAGTATTTCCAAACTTGACGCTACAAGTAAACGCCATTGTCGCCTCTTGTTTGCACACCCTATTCACTTGTTTCCAAAATAAATCTAAATCAATAAGACAATCCCATTTACAAGATGTTTGACCATAAGGCAAATCCGCAAATAAAAAATCAATCGAATTGTCACTCATATCCTTCATTTCATCTAAACAATCTCCATTAATTAATTTCATATATAAAAGACTAATATATTTTATTTTAATTTCACGCCTTATCAATTAAATCATTATCGTGTCCAGCACCAACCTTATATGATTTTCCTTCTCGTTTCAGTAAGACATTTAAAATAAACTTATTGCTTCTGGCTCTCCCCCATTGTTCGTCGCTTGATACGCCCGGTCTAACAGATTTTTTATTGGAAAAATAAGCACCCCTTCCGCGCGAGTATGCGTCCTGAATTAATCCCTTTTTGATTTTAAAATACTTTGATAAAGTGCTAAATTTATTATCGGTTAATTTATCACCAAATCGTTTTTCTAATTCTATCGTATATTTGCTACGACGAACCATTATATATTATGGATATATAATTTATAATGGTTGCCTTTTATAATCACATTTTTATAAGCATGTCAATAGGGATATAATAATATTGGCTTAATTCTGGGCGTCCACGATCAAACCGTCCACCTTGTTTTAATTCAAACTTTTCAATTTTCTCTTTGTCTATTTCTATATAATATAATCCATCTGTAAAACTAAAACAACCAACAGCAACCTTACCACTTTCAAGCATGTGGTCTATTTTGTTTTTTCCAATCATCGTTGTTGGGTATGCACTATATTTATTGCGGCGGGTTTTGAGTTCGATAATAACATCATCATTATAATAATCTATTTTGTTCCAGCGGGTAGTCTTTACCATACTGTCGCCATATTTCATTTTAATTTTATCATACACTAAATCCTCGTTTCCTAAACCAAGTTTTAAATCTTGTTGATAAATAATATCGTTCATATATATATATCAATATAAAAAATGGATGAAATAGACTACGAATTATTTTTTTTAGATATGTAATACATAATGAAGGATACATACTATCTATTTCGTAGCAACAGACCCGACAAAAAATATACAATGGTAATGCCCCAATTTAAACATCTTCATCAATTTGGTGGAATTAAACCCGACGGCACACCATACAGAGATTACACCTTATTAAACGATAAATCCTCAATCCATTATGAGTCTGATTCTAAAATAAAAGACAAAATTAAAGCAAATTATTTAAACCGTCATAAAAATGATCCAAAGGGGGTTCATAATCCTTCAAGCATGTCCGATATTATTTTGTGGAATAAAAAAACCTTACGAGGAGGGATAAGGGATTATGAAAAAAAGTTTAATGTAAATGTTATTTTTAAGGATGTAAAATTGACAGATGCTATTAAGAAAAAACTTCTCATATAATACAGAATGTCCGAACCAATCCTATCAGATGAAAACAACCGCCATACTTTCTTTCCTATAAAACATCCAGACTTATACGCTCTGTATAAAAAACAATTAGGTTGTTTTTGGACAACGGATGAAATAGATATGAGCAAAGATAGAAATGTTTTTGAAACACTCACCAAAGATGAACAACATTTTATCAAGTCTATTTTAGCATTTTTCGCGGCATCTGATGGGATTGTTATGGAAAATATAGTCGGTCGTTTTTTAGAAGAAGTCAAATTATCGGAAGCCCGAGCATGCTACAGTATACAAACCTTTATTGAACAGATACATTCAGAAACCTATTCATTACTTATAGATACAATCGTCAAGGAAAATGAAGAAAAAGACAAGTTGTTTGATGCTGTGAAAAATTTCCCAGCAATTAAAAAGAAAGCAGATTGGGCGACAAAATGGATTGGTGACCGTAAAAGGTCTTATGGTTCTCGTCTTGTTGCTTTTGCTTGTGTGGAAGGTATACAATTTTCTGGGGCGTTCTGTGCTATTTATTGGTTAAAAAAACGGGGTGTTGGAATGGACGGTTTGACATTTAGTAATGAATTAATAAGCCGAGATGAAGCGCTGCATGTAGAAACCGCAATATGTTTATATAACAAATTAGAGAAAAAACCATCTGTTTCAAAAATAACCGAAATCATAAAAGAGGCGGTTGAGATAGAAAAGCATTTTATTTGTGAAGCATTACCTTGTCGATTGTTAGGTATGAATGACAAATTGATGAGTGACTATATTGAGTTTGTAGCAGACCGTTTATGCTCTCAATTACAAATAAAAAAAATATACAATACAAATAATCCTTTTGAGTGGATGGAGGCAATATCACTTGAAGGCAAAACTAATTTTTTTGAGAAGCGAGTGGCTGAATATGCGTTAGCTGAAAAGACCAAAACAAATAAAGATTTTGATTTCAATAGTATTGATTTTTAAAAAACGAAAGGTTAAATAATTAAATATCGTAATATTGTATATAATGAGCGATACAATTGACGGAGCGTATGGTTATAATGAAGATGCTGAGTTTGAAGATGTGAGCGATCCTTCGTATTATGAGGAAGATAGTGAATCAGATCAAGTTTATTTAGAGAGTGTTTTACCACAAGCTTATGATCCAACTCTCGAACCATTTAACACAACCGGATTAAATCCGAAAGCATATCCAGAACAAACAAAAGAAGGATTCCACCCAGTCCCATTAAATCCTTACGCATTTACTTACAATAACACTGATTTATTTTTTCAACCAGAAAATAACATAAAATTTTAATATATCATAATATCATATAATGAGCCACCATTTAAATGATACTGATAAGGCTTCTCAATCCATATTTATCCATTCAAACGACGCTGTTGTAAGTATAAGCGATGCTGAAAAAATATTTTATTTTAAAGAAAGTATAACAGCTCCCGCTGGTTATAGAATACTAATCGGATTGACAAATCTCACGCTTCCGAACAGCATGTATAATGTTACAACTGAAACCAATAGTATAACAATAGACGATATTATTTATTCAATTCCAACTGGCAATTATACATCAAAAGATTTAACAATTAGATTAAATGCGGCATTAAGCACTTCATCTGCAAACGTCACAGTAATATTTGATGATGACAATAACACATTTTCATTTACACTTGGTAACGGGGGCACTATTAACTCGTCAACTATGGAGCGACAACTTGGGTTGAGAGGACAGTTACCACAAAATATAGTTGCTGGTACATATATTGCAACAAATGTCTGTGATTTAGGAGGTTCGACAAATATTTATATTCGATTAAGAAATCTCACAATGAATAATTTAGATAGTAGAGGGGCAACCTCAAATATTGTTGCCAGTATAGTAAATAATACAAATTATGGAGGCTATATATTTTATGTACCACCAGAGGTTTTATATTATACAATATCAGAAAATAACATATCTCATTTAGATATAGAATTAACAGATCAAGAAGGAAAAATATTACAACTGAACGGAGTAGATTATAATATGACATTTACAATTCATTATATTAAGCAACGTGAATCAATTGTCAAAGAAAGCATGTTGCAACGAATCAAAAGTTTAAGTGAACCAAAATTAGAGAATAGTCAAAAAAATAATGTAAGTTAATTATATAAATGAGGTTCGGTCTTAAAAACAAAAAATTGGTTAGGTTTGGTTCAAAAATGATGAAGTCTGGAGTATTTGGTCGTAAGGTTGGTGGTAAACTCGCCCATATGATGGGAACTGCGATGAACCATCCGCATCTTATGACTTCTGCGGTTGCCAAAATGAAAGAACGGGGGCAGGGTTTAGAGAAAATGTAAGTTTAGTAAAAATTAAAATATATAAATAATGTATATAAAAATGACAAGTTCTGCAATTTGTGATTACGTTACGTTATTTATCGAGGATGGTAATATCACAGCTGAGGAAGGTATTGGCAGATGGTATGTTCCGAGTAGTTCATATTATCATCAAAATCGGGGAAATTTAGCATTAATGAGCATTGTTGATTGTGGATATACTCACGGCGATATAAACCACGATGTTTTAATTGGTACTACCAAGGGTTATAACGGTAGCATAGCTCAAGTGAACTCAAGCGATATAATAGTTCGTAATGATATTTCTATAATTGCTTCTATTAAAAGAGTTGCGCATGCTTTGTCGGGTGGTGGGGCGGGGAATGATGCCGATATCATTACTGTTTTTAACAATGTAGAACCTATTAAGGTACTTACAGCCGCCCGTCCTTCACAAATAGAATTAGTCTTTATTAAGGATTCTAAAAGATATCATACTTTAACAACTGCTGGATTTATAGTTGTAAAGTTTGAATATCTCTCTCCCGAAGAAGAACAAAAAATAAATCAAGAGGTTAGTTACACTGAGGCATTTCCAACAAAAGGATTTTAAATAACATAATAAATAATAAATAATAAAAATAAAAATACAAAAATTTTTTATCTTTATTAAGTATATAATGGCTGCCACAACGCAAAAACTCAATTATGCTTCTGCCCCCCCGAGGGCGACCTCTTCTCGTGCTCTGAGAAACGAGGTTATACCTTCGAATGGTAATTCATTCACTTTAAACAATACGATTATTTTTGATTTACCAGCAAATCTTAATAACACCTTCTGGGATGTTCAGAGTTCTTATATTTCTCTTGATATCATCAACAATAACCTTACCGCGGCCAATTCCGCCAACTTTGAGGGCGGTGGTTTCCCATCGTGCATAAAACGTATCGCAATTGAGATCGGTGGTGGTCAGACTTTAATGAGTTGTGATAATTGGAATGCCCTTTATCAGGCTATGTTTGACCTCGACACCGCCGGCCAGTTCCGCAGTAACGCTGGCAAGGTTCTTTTTGGTTCGGCAGATGCCGTAAAAGGTGGCGCTCTTGCTACTAATACAGTCGCACAGGGCGGCGGAACTAAAGTCAAGGTTTGCTTCCCTCTGGTCTTAACTCCCCTAATGAACTCAAAATATTGGCCTCTTATGTCGCGCGAGCGTATTCGTATTCGTATTGAGCTTGATACTGCTGTAAGATCTCTCATTGGTGGAGCGGCTGTTGTGGCGGATTCGGACATTGTTATTGATAATGTTAAACTTGTTCAATATAATTTGGAACTTGGTTCGTCCGTAATGGCTCAGGTGGCGGAATCGTCGGGCGGCACTTTCAAAATCGCATGCCCTAATTACCAGAGCCACCAAGCTACTCTTGCGGCGGGAGCAAGCAGCCTTTCTGCTACTCTTGGTTTCAGTATGAGTTCGTTGAATCGTGTTATTGTATGTCAGCAGCTTCAAACCGCCGTTTTTAGTGCGTCTGTTATTGGCAATCGCTCGCAAGCTGACCTTGAACGCTTCAGTTTGAGCGTGGGAGGTGTGAAATATCCACAAATTGACTTGAAGGATGACGGCGGCGGCGCGGAAATACTTGCCGAAGCCCTCGTTTCACAGAACTCTCTTACAAGCTGGGGTCATCAATCTTCTATTGATATTGGCGGCGGCTTCGCTTTTAACGAACCGACCGGTGCAGGTGGTGCTGATAATGCTACAGGCCATTACCTCATCGACCTTAATCTTGAATCGCAGCGTATCGCGGGAGGAGAGGCGGGAATGGGTCTTGTAAGCGGACTAAATACTGTGGGCCAAACCGTGCAGGCTCAATTTGATTATAGCAATGGTTTGACTGTCCCTCATATTCTTAATATTTTCGCTGAGCATACTGTTCTCTGTATGCTTGACCTCAACAGTCTTACTTGGTCGATTGCTGTATAAATTAGTAATTAATAATTGTAGTTAATAAATAATATTTTAAAATATAATATTATTTATATATGTGTCTTGCGAATCTGACTGAGACGGGTCTGTTGGCCTTGTGCGGGATGGTAATAGGCTTTATCATCTCTTTTTGTAAAACAGCGGAACAATCGAGATGTAAGAATATAAAATTATGTTGGGGAATTGTGGATTGTGAAAGGCAACCATTATCAGGTGAGACAATATTACAAATGAATGAAGTATCAGAAACACCTAAATTAGAACAAGAAAATTAAACTTGTGTATCGCCATCATTATGAAAATCCGCTTCAACATTATCTCCGCAACATTTAGAAGAACTATTACATCTCATCTTATATAAACGATATGCTAAAACTGAAATGAATAAAGAACATGCTCCTTCAAGTGTATATTTTGTATAATCTTCCATTTATAATATCGTTATATTATATATATAACAATGTCTAAAAATTTATTTAACAGCAATACATTTAATAATAAAAATATCAATAACAGCAATGATGTCGGCGATATAACAATTACCGACGCGACAATTACCGATGCGACGATAGAAACACTTACAAACGCAGAATTACAAGCGGCGACATCAGATATAGACATCATTCAAGAAACTGTCACAAGCACTGGTCAAGTGGTCGCATCATCAAATAATTCTCCACAACTGTTGGTTGAGTATGAGAATCTTACTGGCGGCGACGCTCTTATAAATATTGTAGGAAAGAGGACTGGTAACAATAAAAATACGTCACAATTATATTTTATGAACTATAACCACTTACAGGGAACAACAGCAACATTTGGAGGAATACGAGGTAGAAAGGTCGGTGGTACTGACACAAATGAAGGTGATTTGATATTTGATAACGGGAACGGTCTCGAAATGATACGATTAACAAACGATTATTATGTCAATATAACACCCCCAGTAACAACGAATAAGTTAACATGTCGTGATCTTATTTCACAAGACGCCTCAACAGACACATCAATTGACAATATATTAAGTCAAGTTTACACAACAACTAACGGTTATACGGCATTTGATCAAAATATTGAACTTGGGCGGTCTTCAACGCAATATGGGGTTTATCGACAATATTATATGGGTTTACTTGGTAATGACTCAACTGGCAGCACGAATGTTTTTTGTATAGCTGCTGAAAATAGTGACGGTGGTGATAATCCACATCCAGTTTTTGCTATAAATCAATCAGGTGTAGCGGAATTCGCGGACTCGGTCACAGCAAGATCATTTGTAGATCCAACGGGAGATTTACGAACAGCAATTAATAGTAAGCAAGATACATTAACGATAGACACCGTATTAAGCACATCATCAACAAACCCAGTTCAAAATAAAATAATAACAGCGGCTATCAATGATAAGCAAGATACATTAACGATAGACACCGTATTAAGCACATCATCAACAAACCCAGTTCAAAATAAAATAATAACAGCGGCTATCAATGATAAGCAAGATACATTAACGATAGACACCGCAGTAAATCAAACATCAACACATCTGGTTGAAAATCAAGCTGTATATACTGCCATTAGCGATTTACAACAGGCGGTAGGGTCTGCATTAGATGCCAAACAAGCACGATTTCAAGTTGGTGGGACTACACGATTGTCAATAGACACGACATCAACGCCAAATGTTTTATCAGTAGATACAACGAATCTTGTGGAATTGGGGGACAATTCGCTTGTATTAGGTGGGGGTATTTTTACATATCTATTAAATAATTATAATAAAAAATTAACAATCAAGTCTACTTCAACAAATCAATTAGAGATCACGAGTACCAGTACGCAGCAATATAATATAAATATAAATGATATATTATCGGTCAAATTAGCCACACAAGCTTCTCAAAGTGATCTTGGTTTAGTTACGGGTCAATTATTGGATACTGAAATAGGCAATATAAATTTCCCGACATATACGGCAGAAAGTGGCGGCGGTATTGCTGTCAATAGTTCAAATGAAATTAGTTTAAATTATAACAATATGTCAGATCCGAATACCATCCCAAGAACGACTGTTATTTCAAATTCAAGTACCCCACAACTAACAGTCACTCAACCAAGTAGTAGTCGTGATGCGATTGTAGTTATCGAGGGAAAAAAAACAAGTAATTTAGGAACACCAGCACAATTAAGATTTCAGAACATAAACTCAAATACAGGTGATTCAAGACATTATTTTAGAATTGCTGGGGTTGAAACAGATAATATAAACGGTATCGGTGGAGCGGCATTTTATAACTTTCCACTCGGAACAGATGCTGGCAAAGTTGCAGCATTGACGATGTCTAATAATGGTAATTTCAATATGGGAAACGGTTTAGTATTTCAAGATGATTATAAATTAAAAATCAATGGTGTATTGGATGTTATCAACATCGCAACGATTAATGAAGTTAATAAGAAAATTGTGATGGGAGTTACAAATGCTCTTGGAGCGGCTACGACAAGCAATAGTTACTGTTACATGCAAATGAAAAGCGTTAATATATCTTTTGGCGTGAAGGACGGGGGTACATTTAAAATAAATCACGGAGTTGATCCCGATACGGGTGCAGCGGGGTCACCAGTTCTTACAACATCTGAAACCGATACAACCATCAGCAACAATTTGAATGTGGGCGGAACATCACGTATAGATAATATTTCGTCAAATTCATCAGATATTGTAATTGGAAGAACAAATCAAACGGGATCAGCCACTGCTTCAAATAGTTATTCTTGGGCAGAGTTCAAAACTTCCAAACTCGCATTGGCGGGGCCATATGTCGAGTTAAGACACAGTAGCACGACAAGTTCCACTGGAACAATTGGAATTGAGGTTAAATCCACAGCAACCACTATTAAAAATAATTTAATCGCAGATGGGTCGGCAACTATAGACGATGAACTGACAGCGAAATCTCTTATCACGTCGGGATCAAACACCATTTCGGGAACTGGTAATACGGGAACGTCTTTAAATATTGCAAATGGCTGTGCTCTTTTTCAAGGGGGAACGGGAAACGGACTGACTACAAAAAACGGTGTATTACAAATAAGATCACGTCAAGCAAGTAAATTACAAGATGGAGCGTCGTTTCACCCATCTAATAATGGTAATAACGTTATAAACTTTTGTAATGAAAATGGCAGCACTCGAGGTCGTGTTGATGGTACGGGGGGGTCATCTATTTCTTACAGGACAAGCAGTGACAGACGATTAAAAGAAAATGTTGTTGATATGAATTCTTGTTGGGATTTAATAAAAGAATTAAAACCAAAAAATTATAATTGGATTGAAGATAAAAGAAATGATGTTGGATTTATAGCACAAGAAGTTTATGCTCTTGATGGATTCAAAACAATGAAGCCTGTAAAAGACCCAACCGATCCAGAAAAAAATAAATATTATTGTTGTGATGAAACCAACATGTGTTTCGATGAAGACGGGTATTGCGAAGAACCAGTTATGGAAGACGGCGGCATATACCCCCACGCTTTAGACTACGGAAACTTTACACCGTATTTATGGAAGGCATTACAAGAAGCCATTGCTCGAATTGAGCAACTTGAAACGAAAATTGTGGAAATTGAGCGGCGGGATTGATAAATGATAGTTATTATCATATAATCAAGTCTTTAAATGATAGTTTTAATCATATATTTTAAAATATATGATGGTAATCATCATTTTTCAACGAGATTATATAATAATAACATCATTTATCATCTATATATTACTTTATTAAGAAAAATAACTTAATAAAATAAAACTAAACTAAAAATAAAATATTATAATACTTCATATGGAAAAAGAACTCAAACTAATTATTGGCGAACTTGGAGAATCATCAGCGAAGACTTACGGAAACTCATACAAAAGATTGAGAGTTGTTCTTGAATTAAAAGACAAACGGAAGCCCGTAAAAAAAATGTCCCTTGACAATATCATTGAGAAATTAAATACTGTTGAAAATCCAAACACCAAATATAGCATGTTCGTTGTTATCAAGAAACTATTTTTTAATGAAACAAATAAAGAAAAGTTGAATTCATTTGACCAACAAATCCGAAAGGAAAAACGCCAACATCAGATTAAGAAAAACGGAGTTCTTAAAAAGGAACTCCCGACATACAAGGTTTTAAATGATGCAGTCAAAAAGGAAACTGACCCAATTAAATATTTAATCAATTTTATTATTTTAAAAGTAAATACTCGTATTTCTGATATTGCTTATATCGACCTTCATAAATCCGTTGAGAACGAAGACGGTTTAGCAAAAGATAGAAACCATATTTATATTAAAGATGGTAAGGTTGTATTTATTAGAAATGTTTATAAAACCGCCAAGACTTACGGGCAAAAGAAAAACATTATTGCTGTTAAAAAGTTTGTAGAAATGGTAAAGAAACTTTTAGGAGAAAAAGACAAAACATCATTATTTTCTAAAAAAAACGGTGAGTCAATTGCAGTTGGCGCGATCGGTTCTTATTTCCGCAAATATATGTTATTGGAACTTACAGAAAGTGAGATTATGAAAATTGTTTTGAAACACATTGATGATGCTGGGTCTTACGACATGCTCCGTCGGGTTGCTCAAAATCGTGGGACTTCGGTTGCTACTCTTTTAAAGGAATACGACATTTCATTTGTAAAAGATGAGCCAACAAATGTCATCACACAAAACCAAGATGTTAAACAAGATGTTACTGTTGAGGTTTAATAAATCGGAGGTCGTTAGTTAAGTGATACGAATTAAAGAAATGTTTTTTGTGATTTGGTACTTCTAAACATGTAAATAAAGATTTAACCGTTTTGTATTTTTTCTTTTTATATACCAAATCATTATAGTTTAAAATTGGAATTCGTTTTATTATTTCTTGTTTGTTTGGAAATAATCCAACATAAATGATTTTCTCTCTGTCAAAATATTCATAAAGAATAATTATAAATAGTTTTCCCATATACTATTTATAATTATTTTATTTTCACTTATGACTTAAAAATAATACGGTCATCGCCCGTTGTACTGACTATCATTTCTCTTAACCGGTTTGTGTTTAATCTACTTAAACCAGTTACTCCATATTTAGCTTTTAAAATCTTTCTTAATTCAACATTCGATTTAAAGTTTCTGGGTTTCCTTCCAGCACCTCGCCTCTTTCCACCAGCCGTTAAATCCGACATTTTAACTGACATTGCTGGAACACCAAATGAGGGCATTGGTTTTTGCTGAATTGTTACCGGAGTTTTATCTGGTGGAGTTAAAGGATTTGCTTTAAGGGGGTTTGTATATAATGGTATTAAACCAAGAGGCACTCCACTTTCTTCAATTCTAAACGGTTTTATTGGAGCGTCTGGTGGCGGCGGCTGTCCATATACACTCGCATCAGTTATTTCCGACATTACTTCATCTGTGAAATCTTCCGATGGATTGCTTACTCTTCCTAAATCAACGGTGGCTCTTGGATATGCAACATTTTGTCCAAAATTAGTCTGTGCCTCTTGACGGTATGCGGTGAGGTCACCACGCAATCGTTTTAATTCTGTTGTCTGAATACCTATATAATTACGGAGCATGTTATCAGCCTTTGTTTGATTATCGTGTGTGTATCGTGGAAATGGGACTGGAAATGGCGGAGTATATAGGGGGATCTGATACGGTTGAGGCTGAGGGTTATATGATGGGTTCTTCGTACCCGACTTTTTTTTTACAACCTTTTTCCGTTTCTTCTTCGGTAGTTCCCCGATTATCACTTTCACTATTTGTTGAACTGTCTGCTTCTGAGATACTTTCTTTCGAGATACTTTCTTTCTTGCCATCTGTATATATAATGTTAGATAAACTATCAGTCATTTTAATAGATTCTCGCTTCACTCTTAAAGGTGCTATTCGTGCATCTTCTAATTTCTTCTCTTCACATTCCCAGAGCATTTGAATAACACTTTCATCAAAACCGTGATATTTTTCGGCAAACTTCTCATATGGAAGGAAATGTGGATCTAATTTATTCATATCAACAACCGGGTCTTCTTCATAAGCATTATTGAACTGTGACACAAAAAGGTTTATCTCATCTTGTGTCCAATCTCGCCCATCATCATATATTGTTTCATTTACAATATTTAAACAGGTATTATTTAGTATTTCAAAATCTTTTTCGCTTTTTGGCAGATTTTTTATATTATCCATTATATATAATGGCGAAGAAAAAAATTGTTAGATTCCCGATTGAAAAACTTTCCGAAAAAGAAACAATTATTGAAATTGAGGATTCGTCGAGCGAAGAAGAGTTTGAAGTTGAAGTGCCTCCACCTTCTAAATTAACAAAATCAGTTACTAAACAAAAACGAGTCAGAACTCCAGCTCAACTTGCGAATGACCAACGGTTACGAGATTTAGCAAAAGCAAGAAAAGCAAAAAAAGATGATTTATCACTTGACACAACTTTATATAAAGGTACACCAATTAAAAAAACTCCTAAAACAGAACACGAGGAAACTCAAGATCCGGATGACAAACCGATGACAATGAAACAGATGAAGGAGTTTATGCAAAATCAAAAGCATGCTGAACCAGTTGTTGTTAAACCTAAAAGGAAATATAATAAAATAATAAAAGAAGTCGTAGCACCGACACAAGCACCAACACCAACACCAACACCAACACCAACACCAACTCCAACTCCATCACCTCAACCCCCACCGATGATGTTTGTTTAATATATGAAGATAATTCTTATTTTCTCTCCAGAATATATATATGAAGATAACAGAGATTGAAAATAAAGACTTGAAGATCAATAAAGTTGATATGATGTGCGACAAATGTATTCAAGATAAAAAAGGGAGAACCATATCTGAACCATTAATGAAATCCGCTCATTTTTATATTATTTCTGGTGCTTCTGGCTCTGGAAAAACAAATCTGTTAATTAATCTTTTAAAAAGTAATAAAATGACTGCTGACAAGAAACATAAATTATCATATAGTCGCATGTTCGATAATGTTATTTTTGTATCGCCATCAGCCTCAACAATTAAAGACTCACCGTTGGAAAAGATAGCAGATGATCAAAAGTTCACTGAATTAAATGAAGAAGTTTTTGATTTAGTGGAAGAAACGACAGAAGATGGTATTGAGAATGATTTTCATACTCTGTTAGTTTTAGACGATGTATCTTCTCAATTGAGAACCCGGGATAATGAAAAACCACTAAATCAATTAATTAAAAATCGTCGTCATAAAAACTTAAGCATCTGGATTGTTGGTCATAAAACAACTGATTTGTCACCCGCTTTAAGATCCAATGCAAATCTTATTATGTTATTTAAACCAAAAACAATGAAAGAAATTAATGCTCTACAGGACGAATATATGCTTATGGGAAAGAAACAAGCCGATGAGGTAATGGCTGCCGCATTTAAGGATAGATACGATTTTATGATTATAGACACAAGTTTAAGGAAATCTGCTGATTTTCTCTTTTATAGAAACTTTAATCAATTAATTATT
>Ga0208814_1000753_pt1 | contig 17561 bp, 18 predicted proteins | sample MalvirAntarct_55_FD_184253 | JGI IMG/M metagenome (GOLD analysis project Ga0208814, IMG submission 184253) | Marine viral communities from the Global Malaspina Expedition - Malaspina viral metaG Antarct_55 (SPAdes) (version 2) | ecosystem: Environmental > Aquatic > Marine > Oceanic | place...
GCCGTGTGGTGGAATAGTTATATCGTCCTGATCTCCTAGGCGATACAAACTCAAGTCTTGTTTGTATTTCAGTTGTTCGCTTTCCTCTTCGGTGTATAACCAAAGCCCAATCTCTACCACGTTGTCTCGAATAACTGATCCTGGTGCCATTGCTCCAAGTCCACCGGGGAACATATGAATATCCCAAGCTACTTCTGCGTTTGCTGGTATAGTACGACATACTCCTTGTGGTACTATTTCTCCCCACTTTCCCATAGCATACTCAGTTAGCATTCCTTGTCTGCCTCCCTCAGTAATAATACTTGAGTTGGCATGATGTACTACTGATTTTGCATCGCCGCGTGGTTTAACTTGTACTGCTTTAATGCAACGGTCTTCACTTAGTCCTGTTGGAACATTGTGCTTGTGCCACAAGTCGTTGCCGCTTGCAGGTATATCTATTGGAGTTGAAGCAATAATAGTATCCGGTACTCCAAAGTCTGCTTCAAAACTCCATGCTTCTGTGTCAGCAAGTATTGGAGGTTGTATAATTATGTCTTGATCTCCATATGCTGATCCATTATCTACCCACTCTACGATAGTGTCAATATCTTGTTGAGATAAACGCCAGTCGCCTTGTAGGTCTTGTATGCCAATACCGTGATCATATGCATACGGAGGCATTTCTCTCGTCATTACTTTGAGAGCAATTAAAGGGCTCCATGGTCTTACTTGTTGATAGGTTTCAAAACTCATTGGTCCAATGCCGCCTTGTCGGTGGCACACTACACAATTGCTGTTAATAATGTCAGCTACTTCATCTGTGTAAGTTTGTCCTGCGCTTTTGTTTGTCATTATTGCCGACATTAGAAATGCCAACACGAACAGTCTCGTTTTCACGTATTTCTTACCTCGCTATTTTTAGATGTACAAGTACTTATAGCGTAGGTGGTGGAAAGTCAACAGTTTTTAGGGAAATGTTACAAATGATTACATCTTGATTAGTCTGTATCGGTTGGAATTTCTAGGTCGTGTTGATCAATTTTGAATTGCTTCTTTTCAGTCATAAACCAACGCCACCCTTTAAACGTTAAAAATCTAGTTTTAATTAAAGAGTGATATCTATTAATAGTTTTTTCTTGTAAGTCGCCGGATCTAGCTGTTACTGTTTGACGTTTAAAAGGAATCATTTGTACTAATGGAGTGCCTTGTTTGATAGTAAAATCTTTGTTAGTTTTTAGCATAATATTTAAAGGTGAACGTCCAGGCCCTCTGTCATGATCAGATACACCCGGAATTGCTTCAAAATAAGGATTTTCATGAAAGTGCATTGGTAGATACATAATGCTCCAATCTTTCTTGGTATAAGTAAACCACGGATTATCTAGTTTTACAGGAGTTCTTATGGGGAATTTTGTGTCTAAAAAATCTCCCACTTGTTCTGGATAATGCACAGCATGTTTTAATGAAGGATCGCTATAAGTTAAATGGGGATGATTGTTGTCATCAATTTTAAATTCCATATCGCACCAAGCAGGAATAACATATCCGTGTCCAATATAATCTTGTAGGCCCGGACAAATTTTTACGCTGTACATATTATCTCTTGCATGCTCTTCTTTTTTAAGAACTGCTGGCATCTTATTAAATTTTTCAGGAATAAATTCTGCCGCAGGTCTAATTGGACTATACTTACGTGTAACCCAATTATCACATTCAAAAATTATTTCAGGTTTATCTTTTTTTAAAAAATTAAACACTATAGTTCCTTAATTAATGGAAACACTTCTGCAATAACTGTAGCACATTCTTTAGCAATATCCATGTGCTCTTTTTGTGTGCCGTTAGCACTACGTAGTTCAATATAGTGTACCCAACTACGTAACGTACCATTCATATACAACGTTGTTTTTGTAAGACCTTCTGGTAATACTTTACGTGCTACTTCTTTAGCAATACCCGCACTAATTGCCCAATCATATGCACGACCTGCCGTATAAATTACATCTTGCTGTAATTCTTCCCAGCGGTTAATTAGCTCAGGCATTCCGTCATCTGCTAAATTAATGTCAACTGAGTTTTGCCTGTTTTTAACATCTTGTAAACGTGCTTCACTAGTAACAAATACTTCGCCTTGTTCTTTAGGATCTGCATATCGTTGACTAAACTCTTGAAACGCAAAACTACGGTGCCTTACAATTTGATGTGCAATGTCTCTAGTAGTTTTTACTTCTAATACAGCATTAACCATTTCTAAAGGTGACCAATGTTGGTGCTTGATTAGATACTTAATTAATTTTTCACTCGTTGCACTATTAATTTGTGCAGAAGGGTTACTAACCTTGGCACAAAATGCAATTAATTCTTGTACATCAGTTAATCCTTCTTCTTCAAAATATTCTGATGCTTTACTGTAACTTACTAATCTAACGGCCATGCTTCATTTCCTTTAAGTTCTTCTATTCGTCTATTTAAAAATCCAATAGTAGTATGTATATGTCCTGTATCACTTTCACGTAGCAGGGTTTGATAATACTCTATTTCTTCTTCTATTACACTTATGCGTACTATATCATTTATCAGTTTTTTATTACTAATCGCCAATCCCTGGCTCCTCTGAAAAGTGGTCTTCAAATTTATTTGCAACACCGTTCCATTCTACTGCGTCTGCAGGAACATCATCTGGTCTAGCATCTGTAATGTTAGGCCATAGTCCACTATACTTTGTGTTTATGGCCAATAAATCAATATTAGGATAATCACCTACAGCATTATCGGCTATAATAGCATCGGCTGGACATTCCGGAACACATACCCCACAGTCAATACATTCATCTGGGTTAATTACCAGCATGTTTGCGCCTTCATAAAAACAATCTACTGGGCATACTTCAACACAATCCATATGTTTACACTTAATGCAATTATCAGTTACTAAATATGTCATTAATTTCCCTTTCTCGCTTGTTCTAACCAAGTTGTTAAAATGTACTTATCCTCCTTTCCAATGGGAGGATTGCCTCTATGGGTATAAGTCCAATCAGCAGGCCATAATAGTAGCCTGCCTTTCTTTGGAGATATTCTTTTATTTTGATATAAGAATTCAGTTTCGCCTGCTTCGTCTATATCATTTAAATATAATTGTACTACAACTTTTCTAGGAGATCTTTCTCCAATTGACTCGTAATGCCAATCATGAAAGCCACCACCTGGCGCAATTTTTTTCATCTTTAACCCAAAACCTGTAAGAGGCTGAGCATTTTTTAAAACACTAAATTCTTTTAAGTATACAGGAAAAATATCGTTCCATAAGACTTGATAAAAATACTCAATAAATCCTTCTGGAACGTCTTGTACAGTTAACGGATCATGTAAGTACAATTCGTCCATGTCGTTATAGTGTTTTAAGCCTTGCGTTGCATTAACAAATTTACTACCTGAAATATTAAAGTATTTAATTAAGTCATCGCAATACTGAGGTAGAAAAGCATCATCAAATATTCCAATGAAGCCATCCTTAGTAAAATCCATTACAACCTTGCCAATCTAATTAGTGTTGCTGCTAAATTAATCTCCGGATCAGCAACTAGTGTGTGATCTACTAATCCTTGTTTAATAGCTAATACTGCTGTATCCTGTTTTTCGTCATCACCAAACAATTCAATATTGTCATATAACCATCGATATATTTCTTCCATTTCTTCTGGACGAACTGCACCGCATAATAGTTTACGAGCTTCTTGTATCTTACCTGCTTTAAATAACTCAACCATATCAAGCTTCCAGTCAGCTTCTCCAGTGTCGCCTTTCTGTGGCCTAACTAGATTACCTTCAACTGAATTCATCTGTACAGTGTTAATACATTTACGCAAGTCCGGATAAGTTGCTTTAACATATGTATCAAGAATGTCTAAGTCCGGAGTAATCCCTTCTGTAATAAGAATTTCTGCCACTCTTGCTGTAAACTCAGTTTGATCAATCTTAGCAATATGGAAGCCTTGGCACCTACTGTGTATTGCAGGAATAATACGGTTAGGATAGTTACATGTTAAAATAAAACGTGATGTTGTATGATATTCTTCCATTACACCACGTAGTGCTGCTTGTGCGTTTGGTGACAAATAATCAGCCTCGTCAAGTAACACAACCTTAAAGTCACCAAACGGAATCATTTGTACAAAGTTTACGATCTTATCACGTACATCATCTACACTGTTTGTACGACTTGCATTAATTTCTAATACGTCTAATGGGTTAATATCTAACTCATTAAATAACAATTTTGCAAGCGTAGTTTTGCCAATGCCTGCATTGCCACTGAACAACAAATGTGGAATTGTGTTGTCTTTAATCCAAGTGTTTACTTGGTTACGCTGTGCGTCATCACGAAACACATATCCGTCAACTGTCTTTGGACGGTATTTCTCTACCCATAATTCTTTCAAGTTCTTCTCCGTACTGTTGTTCAAATTTAACTACTAGTTCGTTCATGATGTCACTATCGTCATCTAACATATCACTTAGTTTAACACGTTTGACTTGTTCTGTCAAGCTCATCTTAAAATGCCTAGCTCTTTGTATGCTACTTGTACACTCTTTGCTTGGAAATAAGCGTCTGCTAGTGCGTTGTGTAAATCGCTTTGCATTGCTTTGCGTGGATCAACTTTACATGCACTAAGCAATGTACGGCTGTCTTTGATTTGCCAAAACTGCCATGGAATAGGAGTGTCCATATTTCTATAGAGGTCTTCCAGTATCGTAATGTCAAATCCGTAACCGTGACCCCAAATTACATCAACACCAACTAACCACTTATTAAGTTGTTCTAGCATCATCTGAAGATTCATACGTCCATCTTCTGAAAACGCTTCTTCCATTGCTTTAGGATCTTGCTTACTCCACCACTCAATAGTGCTATCGCTTGTAGTACGTCCTAGTTTATCTTGCTGATCAATATCAGGCTTAATGTATAGCTCTGAATTTGGCTCATCATTAGTTAACGGATTAAACTTTACACAACCCATGCTTAAAATTTGACAACTTGGTTTTGTATCTAAAGTTTCTAGATCAATCATTGCATGTATAGCCATTATTTTACTTTCCTATTTTCTTGTCCCATACCGGATAAAATAAGGAGAACATATAACATGGGCCAAGCCCATCCTATTAAGTATCCTGTAATATGAAGCGTCATTAGTACAATACCGCATAAACCGGTAGTGCCTAATCCGCTAAGTTGTGTAGGTAACCGCATACAAACTCCTTATTAATTAATACTATTATAGCACCTAATAAGGAGTCTGTCAAGTAGTTTTATTATAAATCGCCGTCCTGACGATTTTCGGAATAGTGTGCATCAAAGTCGCCACCTGGATAACGTGCTTTTAGCTTGTCAATATTCATTTGGATAACTTCATTAGGGTCAATCTTTAGTGCAATGCATCCTTGCATCCAATACCATAAGACGTCACCTAGTTCACGTTGCATGTGCCAGATATTATCTTCATCTAATGGTTTGCCTTGGAATACAATTTTCTTTACTACTTCAGTAAACTCGCCTGCTTCTGCACTAACACCTAAACATGCCGTTAGTAGTCGAGGCATGTCGGCTAATCGTTGATTTTCTAAGCTATTCCAACGATTACTAAACGCATCATTGCTCTTACTTTCGTCACTAGTTACTGCGTCTACAAATTCTTTATATTTGTTAAGGTCGATATTTTTCAAGATAGTCTCTTTCTAGTTAAGGGTTATAAAAAGGTTGAAGGGTCAATAGTTGCATGCTGACCGTCTGTAAACTCAGTGCCAATTTGGATACCATCCGGTTTTTCTTCGCTGTAAGCTAGAATACTTTCTAACTCAACTCGACGCATTTCAAGTTCGCCATCAGCTTCAGTCTCAATTTTAAGACCTCGTGTCCATCTTCCGTGCATTACAAGTATCCAATCTCCAACTTTAAACTCGTCTTTATTACGTGGACCTTTAGAGTATACTTTACCCCAACGTGGATAAATTCCTCTAGTGTTGCCATCATCGCTTTTAAGGATAAGTCCTGATGCAGTCGTTTGTTCACCAAAGTGCATATCTACTACTAATACATCATCACCTTTAGCTTTAGGTGTTCCTTTAATTGCAGTATAATTTTGAGCCATTCTTAGCTTCCTTTTTGTACAAAGTTACCGTCTGCGTCTTCAACCCAGTCATCATCAGCAGCTGCTTCTTCCATCATTTCAGCTTCTTCTGGTGATAAGTCTGCTACTGCTTCTGGTACTGAATCTGCTTTTACTTTTACTTTTTTTGAAGCTTTTACTTTTACTTCAGCTTCTTCTGCAATCACAGGAGCAACAGGCTCTGGTGGACGAGAATGTTCAGCAGTTCCTGCTTGTCCATAATGATCTGCAACAATTTCTTCGCGCTTGCGGATGATAGTTCCGTTTGGTCCTAATTCATCGCCACGGGCGTTTACACGAGCATTGCCTACTGCTGGCGTTAGTTCGTTGCGCTTGCGAAGTAAATCCATGTCTACAGACTTGCCTCGCATACTTCTAATTTGCTTTTTACCGGGTGATACTTTTGACATAATTATCGTCTCCTATTGTTATATACATACTTATCTCATGAACTCATTAAAGTCCAGGCCATACTGGATCGAGTTTACTTTGTGTACACCTATTAAATATAAAATGTAACTAGCTACACTACTGCCTCTACCTACACCCCAAACAATTTTATTTTCTCGCATAAAATCTACTAGATATACCATATAGCATAGTAAAGGCATCATTCCGCGTTTATCATATTCTATAAATTCTTGATCTACTCTACTAATCTCGTCGTGTGTTTCACACCGTTGTTCTAAATAAGAGTAAATATCCATGTTCTTATAATCTCGCGGCATAAACCATTCTGATTGTAATACACCATCAAATGATTTTTGTTCTACATCAATTGGAATGTACTTAGTAAGTCCCGACAGTCCTTGTTCTTTTGCAACTTTATTAAACAAATCCACATCGTCACTTTCGTCACATAGTACTACATGACATTTATCCACATGCCCGCTATAGATCATTTCGATAAGATCTTTATTAGAGAATCGTGGAATACCTAGTTCATCTGTTTTCATAAGCATGTATATAGTTTAACTGATATTAATCAAATTGTCAAGCGAATTCTCGCCATTTTCCTGATTATTTTGGCGCTGAAACTCTTTCATTCTTCGATCTTGGAGTTCCAGCAAGTAGATATCAAGTACATTTGAAATTTGTACTTGTACCGAGGGGTTTGCAGACATGAAGTATTTGCGTTGTAACTCTGTAACTTTTTCTTCTAACTCAGGTAGCGTAAAATGCTCTAAGCTATCTATTAGAGGATTTATCATTTTTAAGTATACTGACCTAAGTATTGTGCAAATACTGTTGTGCCGCTATTGTATGTCCAAAACTTAACAAGTAATGGGTTAGATGCACTGTCAACAGTTAATGTAGGCACATTGGATACTTTTGGATAGTTAGTATCATACTTAATTGTACCACCGCCAGCTACAGTAAATGTAGATGTTTTAGCAGTACCGTTTCCTAAAAATCCTACAACCATTTCAGCATACATAGCCCTTGCTGGCCAGTCTGATAAATTAAATGCAATAGTAGTTGTTGCTACTGGAAGATTTATTGTCAGTGTTTGGAAATGGCCATTTAGAAAGCTAATATTTTGCCCAGAAACAACTGTTCCAATATTATGATATTGTGAAGTTTGTACTTGTATGTTTGCATCTGCAATGTTTGTACCATTAAAGTCATTTGATGCATTTAGTTTTGCTGTGGTACTTTGCAATGTTGATACTTCTGAAGTTGCTGTTGCCAGCCCTGTTTTAATAACTGTGAAGTTATCTCGAAATCCTTGTGTATCATTGTCAACACCCGCAATTGGGTATGTTGCATCAATTGTATCACTTATAATATTACTAGCCATGTTATTTCCTCTACTGTTTTATTTATCGCTGTTAGACGTTAAACTGATGATTTTCGAATAAGATATATCGCTCGTCTGTTATATCTTCAGTTGATCTTACAATGTATCTATCAATATCAAAAGTAATAGTCTTAGGATCAAATCCGTTATCAGATATGTTTTTAAGTATGTCTGCACTTTGTCCGGGTTTACAATAACAGATTGGTATAGCTGTTACATAGTCTAATTCTTCAAACCCTGTTTGTGAAGTTCTCATCCATAGTGGTAAGTAATTTCTATCATTACTACCTATTGCTTTAATGTTGTTTCTCATATTATCTATACTAGATATATATCTAAGATTATCTTGTCCTTGACTAACTTTGACTGCATTACTATCAGTTGTAATTGGATTATTAACTGGGCGTAATCTCATAGGTTCTGAATCAGTCATCTCAAGAGCTACTGTTACTGCACTTTCGTTTCTTAAAGTTACTGTAAAATCATTATTATTTGTACTAACAAATTGATTTTCGCTACTATCACTACTATCTCTAGTTTGTATAATTAATACATCTTCTAATTCTTCAAAAACAAACCTAGTAACACCTCTAGTATATACAGGAACAGCATCATATCCTGTTCTAAAACGTTGCTCGTCGTCTTTAGGACTGTATGCTATACTGTCAACTGTAATCTTATTCTTTGTAGTAATTTCAAAGTTAGTTTTTGTTTTACCTTTTTTAGCATTTGCAGGATCAATAACTTCAATGTATACTACTTCATATACATCTTTAGCAGTTGACCCAATGCCCTGTATTGCCTTAGCTGACTTAAACTGACCTAATATATATTTTTTACGTTTATGATTCTTAGCAGCCGCTGCAACAAAATTTTCTATCTTCTTAGCTTCAATACCTGCATACACTAACATATCTAAATTTTTCTTTAATCCGTAATTTGGATCTTCAGATCGATAAAGTTTTTCAGGTTCAAATACAGTTCTATCTGAAATAAAGCTTGCATAAGATGTTCGTTGTGCTGAATTTAATAACGGACGCATATAGATATCAGTATATCTTTTACTGTCTGGAATAGTTATAGTAAGACTAAATTCTCTAGTTATTGCAGTGTATGCAAATCTGTCCTTAGCCTCAATTGTAAATTTGTACTTTCTATCAAAAGTAGTATCACCAGGAAGAACACCGTCCCACGTAATTGCATTGTCTTCCCAAGTTGTTATTCCTAACTTGCCAGGAGCACTAAATTGATTTGCATCTCCTATTATATCACCGTTTGGCGAAAGTACCATTCCAAACGGTAACTTTCCAGAAGTAATTTTATATAGCATCCTAGTATCAGGAACAGTAGTTTCTGCTTCAACTTTTAAGTTACTAATATAATTTGCCGGTAAACTTCCTAAGTCTGCAGGAGTAATCCATTTTACTGTACTATCTATTTCACCTATAACCTTTAATGTAAATGTTTTAGTTGAACTTGGTATATCTTTAGTGTTAGCAACAATTATATCTTCTTTGAAACTACCTCCCTTAAACAATCCAACACCATAGTTATTACCTTGGGTAAGCTGTCTTGTTAGGTTAACATTTAAAACAATTCTATCTTCGTTATCACGTACTAATCTAACAAGTATTGCAGTACTATCAGATGCATTAGCAAAATGCGATCTTATATTAGAGAATATTCTACTAGTTGATGTACTAGGAACAATTATTCTCCATATAGTAGCTTGATCATTTAATACTTCAACAGTTGCAGGACCTTTGTACGCCGATTCTAATACTTGTTTTGTAGCTTGAATTCTATCAGCAAGTGTCATTTCAGGAACTGTTTCTGCTATTTGTGTCCAATTAGCATTAGTAAATGTTAATTGGGTAACTCCGTTAACTACAGTGCCTGCAGTTACTACAGTATGTGCAGTTGTGCATTTATAAATAAATCCATTGCCGCCTGTAGCTATAGTATTTTCAACCATGTCACCTACAAAGTAGTTTGTATCTAAAGTTATATCTCTAGGAATTCCTACAGGATACATTTCGTTATTATGAATATTAGACTGTGTAACAATATATTCAAGATATGGTGTAATACTACTAATTTGATATGTTTCTGAATCAGTAAATCTTAAATATGTTTTATTATATTGTTCTTTGTGTATTTCGGATAATCTATTTACAAAAACAACTGGTTGCCCGGTTACTGCTGTTCGACTAGGAACAAGGTTAACGGATGGAGCAAGAGTTTGATCTATAAAAATAATGTCATATTCAGTATTTCTGTCGTCAACACTTAGTACCTTGTATACATTAGTCCCTAATAATATTTGTCGATTAACTAGTTCAAATAAATCGTTAACGCCGTCTACTGCACCAGTTAAATTAACCTTGCCAATTTTAAAACTAGTTTTTCCTAGTAGTGTATCTTCGTAGTATGTACCAAATATGCTAACGCTTTCTAAATCATTAGTCATGCGTGTAGCACGAATAGTAAACTTATAATCTTGAACTACTGCTGTTTGATAAGGAATTCTTCCAACTAACTCTCCCAGCGAAGTATCTAATTTTAATCCTGGAGGCATCTTACTTGGTGTTCCGTCATCATTAACATCTTCCTGCAAGTAAAACATTTTGCCTTCAAGAGTAGTGTTATCAATAACATCTAAAAATACAGTTTGGTAATTATTTGCTCTTCTATACCCTAAGTCGCCCGGGGTAATCCATGTTGGCATTCTTATATTAGTTGCACTAGATTTAAATATTCCTGTACTTGCTGACATTAACGTGTTATCAGCTTTTAAGAAATCATCGCCTACAACATAAATGTTAAATTCTCTTTTTACAAAAGATTCTCCATCTGTCACTGTTACTTTAAAAGGATAATATCTATTAAGTTTTTTTGGATTATTTGTTGGTTCGCTATAATCAAAAGTTTGACTATCATAATAGTAACTAGCAAATCCATTATCAGACACTGTACCATAGTCCCATGGTAATGTACCGTAGTTTGCTTCGTCGTATCCGCCAGCTTCAAATCTTTTATCTAATGATAATAAAGGATCAGTAATTCCAGATAGTACTCCAGTTGATGATAGACTAATACCAGGAGGCAAAGTTCCGTCACCTTCAGATATAAAGTATTCTAATGTGTCGCCTGCAGCTAAATCTGTGTCTGTTGCTGCAAGTTGATAATTTATTTGGGCACTATCAAGAACATAATATACGTTACTCGGTCCAACTGGTAACATACCTGCTGCTGTACCCCAAACTGGATCATCAGGTCCAGTAACTGCAAATTCTATAGTCCTATCTTCCCAAGCGCCTAAGTAAGTAGCACGTATTACTGCTACAAAAGTTTTATCATATGCAACTTCGTACACTGTTCCTACAACACTATTCCCTTCAATTCTAGTACCGTTAGGAAGACTACCACTAATTACTTTTAATGTAGGAATCACACCATTGGCCATTGGAAGATTAATATCAACTACACTGCGTTCAATTAGATTAGTAATCCGTGTTCCTGTAGCTACGTTCCACAAAGCACTTTGAGTTAATGCTGCATCTAGTGTTGTTGAGTCAACTTCTGCAGGAATGAATCGTCTATTTTGTTTTGTCTGTGTTCCAAATATGTAAGGATAGCTAGGTTTAACTGAAGCTATTCCTATATCCTCTGTTGTATTTTCGAATGTTAAAAAGTATGCATAAGTGCCATCTGGAAAGTCTGGTGTTATAGTAAATCTTCCATTATATCTATCTAATGTACCGTGACTTTCTTTAAATTCATAATCTTGTATAAAGGAACCAGCAGTTAATGTTACTTGTCCAATTCCTAGTACATTGATACTTTTATTGTATCTAAAATCTTTTGGTCTGTGATCGTCTGTAGGAAGTTTCTTATAACTAGAAGACATTTGTATTACTGGAGTACTAACATCTGTTGAAGAAAAATAACTGTACGGACCATATATAGGATAGCCATCAAAACAGTACCCTATAATTTTACTATGTCCGTCAATATGTCTAAATTTATCGCCGTTAAAATTAGTTAAGTTGTAATAAGAGTTAGCACCATAAAACTTAGCAGTATCCCAAGCATTGTATAAAAACGATCCTTCATGATAATGATATGATCCAGTATTCTCTGGATGGCCACCACCTGCATCTACACCGTATGAACTTTTCATATGTACAGCATTAAATTCAAATCCTAACGGAGGAAATATACTGTTACCTGGTAGTTGCCCAGTGCCTGCGCTTGGGTTTGTTGCTACTACTCCGTTAGCAAATATTCCCATCCCTCCCAATGAAGCTTCATGAGGTTGTGCTGTATTATCCCCAGTCCTATCTTTAACTCTAAAGTTGTATTGTTGCGGAGTAATAAAGTTTGGATTAACTCCAAACGATCTAACTCCAGTATTTGTTCCCTGTTGCCCTGCAAGAGCAGGATACGGATCGCCGTTACTAGTTATTGTTAATACTTGTCCGTCTGTACTAAATTTTGTTGCACTTGGGTAAGTGCCTTCTTCGTCTATTACATTAAGTCTATTAGGATTCCATTTATTTACAGCTACCGCACTAGGAGCGTTAGGCTGATTCTGATGTACAAATGTAAAATTATTACTTACAATAGTTTTTATTGCAGGAGTTACAGTATGTCCATCTGGATACTTATAATGTAATACATCTCCGTGTGGAGTATCGTAAGTATACTTAAACGTTCCTCCTACATCAGATGCACCTATATTATCTAGTATTTGTGTTCCAGTATATCCTTGCGCCTTTGCCGCCGCAAATGCACTCGCTTGTGCTGATAAAAATGTATATCCAAAAGTGTGTGGGCCGCCGTTGTAAGGAAAGCTACTGTCAGTTTGTCCGTGGAAGTTAATAAACTTGCGAGGTCTGTAAGGAGTTTTTATAATAGGAAAGTTTGAATTACTTGGGCCAGTTGAACTTTCATTAACGGGTATATGAAAATTACTATCTCTATACATTGGTACTGAAAATGTAGTAGCAATTGCTACAATTTGATCTACACCTGATTCAGTTAACGATATGTACGCCCTATTAGCTAATGCAGCACCGTTACTAAATCCTATAATTCTAATCTTAGTACCATCTACATTTTCAAAGCTTTTTAACTGAGTACACAGCTCTTGTAAAAATCCTACATCAGGTGCTTTTGTATCTTCGTGTAATGCATTCCAGCTATTTAAATATCCTGTGGGAGCAATTATAATATGATCAGTGAGAATTGAATTCCAATTATTTAATTCGCTTTGGCCTGTGCCACCTGCTCCGTGCAGTAGTATTGCAACCGGAATTCTCTTCCCAGCGAGGGAGGATATAGTTGGAACCCTAACCGAAACTGGATATGTAAACCCGTTTGGTTGTTGGAACCATGTCTTGGTTATGCTGATCGTCGTACTAGTTAATAGTTTAGCCATAGTTAATTCCTTACTACGTATTTATCGGAATTAAGTTAAACAGAGATAGCGCCCATGTCTGTCGTAATACCTGTAGCGGCAGTAACAGTTCCAAAGTCTTGATCTTGATTAGCTACTAAAAACTCAAACATATTATTTGCAGCTCCAGTAATTGTTCCTAAATCAAAATTTATAAAATTATAGTTAATACTAGTTGGGTCAATTCCGTTAATTAAACCTGTTACATTACCAGTTAATGGTCCTGAAAATCCTGTTGAAGCAATAGTTCCAGCGTTTGATATATTAAATCCAGCAGCATCTAAGTTTCCGCCTAGTGCAGGAGTTGTATCATCAGATAGTTCTACTACATCTGATTTAAGTGCAAGCTCTACCCATACGCCTCCGTGGCTATAGTATGCGCCGCCTGTGCCGTGTACATGTACAAATAACCCGTGATATGTGCTTGCACTTGGTAAATCAGCTAAAGAAGCATACACGTTGTTGTAAAGTATTCTACTATCCGAAAAGTCGTATTGCTTTGTAACATAGCTACTACCAGCAACAGCAGCTTGCGTAAAGTCATAAACTTTATCATTAGCTATTGTAATATTATCGTCTGTAGCTGTTAGCGTAAGACCTGTACCACCTATTATTTTTTTAAATTTTAAGTCGTAATTAATTTTTTCTTTAAATATGCCTGTGCCTGTAGCGCCGAGATTAGTTACTGTTGTTTGTTCATCATCACGTAAATCTAATTCGTTAAAGTTATTATTTACTTTAACAAATGCTTCTCGTAGGTCATCACCTGTGCCATCGTTTGCAGTATTACCTATTTTAATTAATTGTACAGCCATGTGTTTTTCCTTATTGTACTATTTATGTTGATACACCTACAGGAACACTAGTAGTAAATGTGTTTGCTGTAGCATATGGAGTATATATTATTCTATTTGTGTTGGCGTTAGGCACATAATCCGAATCGCCACTAGGTGCATGCATTGCATCTAGTATTGTTTCACTAGGTTTAGCAAGTACTTTCTTACCATAACTATTGTATAGTGCATAGCCTAACGAATTGTTAGTTTGTACACCTGATTGTGTTCTACTATTATCATTCCATTCAGGACTTAGTGACCCGCCTGACGCAAAGGAAAAATACTCCCACATTGCTAATGTTAACAAATAATAGTACTCACGCATTATTAACGCTCTAAAATCAGGATCTGATCCTGGCCACGTTCCGCTGTATCCACTTATGTCAAATACGTTGTTAGTAATAGCTTGAGCACATGCGTCATATAAAGCACTAGTTTGATTAGTTTGATTAAACTGTGTTGGATATGCTCCTGGTAATGCATATACAGTAAGTGTATGTAATACGTGTTCCATTACTTCCATAGTCGCACTATCAGCGGTATAGCCCGCAGCAGTGTCATCACTTTCCCAAATAAAGTCTACGTTACCAAACATATTTCTAATAATATCTAGTCCTGGATAATAATCATTAGCATCGTCGGTTAGTATGCTAGGACTGTAACTACCGTTAGTATGCCCAATAAATTGTAATGTGTTACTTGCTTTCATTCCTGCTATAGCTGCTGCTTGTGCAGTAGTATCAATATCTGTTCCTGTAGGGTCTAACATCATTTCAACATGTCTTGCAACTTTTTGTATAAATGAATCTGATACTGCTGTAGCTCCGCCTTTAGCTCCCCACGCCGCAAGTCTTAGCCCTCGAACATCAAGATGTTTAGCAAGCGGTGCCATTTCTTGATCTGTTACAATTGCTTTTGACACGTAATTAGCATTGCCGCCACAGTTTATACTATCGTAGTCGTCCCAATTGTCTACTGTACCTTGATACATTGCATCTTTAGTTGAATTAGCATGAGCCCATTCTTTTAATCCTGCTACACTTATGTTTGGACTAGCTTCAAGAATTGTTGCAAGCATACCGCATACATTGGGCGAGGCCATACTAGTACCTGATATTTTCATTAAATGTTGGCTAGCGTTTAATGGATGAGCAACTCTTGATGTCCCTCCAGTTACAATATCGTTTGTGCCGCCACTATCATCTGAGCTAGCACTCATAATATTGTTTCCAGCTGCATAAATGTCTACGCCTGGCCCGCAACAACTAAACTCTGATTTCTGTTCTTTGCCGCCTGTGTAACTAACATCAAGACTGCCTACCATAAACGCTTCTGTGTCGTATGGACTACTGCCTCGGTGGTAGAAATACGGATAGCCACTTATTGCTACATAATTCTGCCAGTCTTTGTCACCCTCAGCTGCGACATAATAATAGCTATTTCCTGCTGCAATACAAATATGTATTCCAGCATCTATCATTTCTTGGATGTCTGTATCTACACTCGATACTCTTACATTTATTTTTCTATTAACACCGCTGTTATAAAGCTTCTGTAATACTCCTGCGTTGTCTCGTAAATTAGCATCTGATGCAAACCCTGCGGCACCATAAGTCCATGCTGTCCCTCTAAACGATCCGCCTGACGGAGTGTTAGATAGCGAAGAACTATACCCCCAACTCATGTTTACAATAGTAGGACGTTTATATCCTGTAGCAGGATCAATAGGCTTAGCATTATGCCATCCTTTAATTACATCAAAACAATTTGAACTAGGGATACCTGATCCGCTATCACCATCGCCTTCGAGTCCTGCAACTTTGATTGAGTAAATGTGTGCATCTTTGGCCCAACCCATTGTACGACCAGCTACTGTGCCTGCAACATGTGTTCCGTGACCATCATAGTCTCTGTAATGGTTTGCATTTTGTGTGCCTGATACGCCACTTTCAGTATACCAGTTAATTTGTTTAATTCTACTTGCACCTTGTGCATCTGTAAATTCTATGTGTCCAGTATCAATTCCAGAGTCTTGTATTACTACATCAACGCCTTTGCCTGTTAAATTATAGTTAAACGGTCTTGTAGATTCTGTTACGCCATTGCCCCAAACATCTTCTCTTGTAGTAGCTCTAAGCATACCCCAGTTTAAATCACTTGCAGCAGTCGCAGATGTTTTGCGCCATGTTCCTGTTTGTGTTGCCCTAGCACCAATTTGAATATCGTCTCTATCTTCTGGAGGTATTTGAATATCTGCGACACGTTCATCATTAAGAATTTCCACAACTTCTGCTTCTGTTAGCATGTAATGTGTATTGCGTTGTGATAACGGCCTAGCATTTGCTATGTCAACAATTCTGTCGGTGATAAGTCCGCGCCCATATCCTGCAGACATTTCTTCGTCAAACGCTGTATAATCTACACCACGTTTAAGACTTATAATATATTCTTTTTCAGCCATAGTGTATATTAATCCTAAGTTACAATATTAATAGTATTGCCCATACTACTGTGTGCAGTACATTGGTAGTAAACGCTAGAAGGAGCAGTCATTGGCACTGTCCATTTAATAGTTCCACTAGATGCTCCGTTGTTAGTAACACCTGTGTTATAGGCACCACCACCATTGCTTGTCCTTATTTGGAATGGATGGCCGCCGCCGGAGTTATTAATAAAGTTATAAGTTTCTCCCCTACGTACATATAGTACAGGATCATCTTCAGATGCTAATGGAAAATATCTTGTGTCTTGTGCAAATCTATAAGCACTTGACCCATTAGCTGTCATTGTAAACGTATGTTCTGCAGCAGATGTTAAGTAACCTGCTCCGTTAGTTAACTGGTTATTATTTGTAGGAACATCATCGGCAATTGTTAATGACTTCCATGCACTTCCTATTCTTACTTGATACTTTAATAGTGTTGAGTTATAAACAATATCACCGGTTGATGCTGTTAGTGCGTTACGTTGTGTTGTAGTTACACTATATAATCTAAGAGCACTTTTACCAACAATAACTACGCCGCCAGCGTTTAATTCAATATTAGTAGCTGATGTAATCTTTGGACTACCAACTGCTGAACTAACAAACTTGTTAGCAGTAATAGTATTATTAACTACTAGATCGTTTTGTACAGTTAAGTCACTTTCTAATATCATTGCAGGAGTTACTGTAATACTACTACTATCGTCAGTATCCATAGTACTACCAAATAAGGTAAATGCACCAGCTTTGATTGTTTGTGTGTTATTTCCAAGAACAATTTGATTAGCAGCAGCAGTTGCATTAAATCCGATAGCTACTGCGTTATCGC
>Ga0208814_1000754_pt1 | contig 17548 bp, 19 predicted proteins | sample MalvirAntarct_55_FD_184253 | JGI IMG/M metagenome (GOLD analysis project Ga0208814, IMG submission 184253) | Marine viral communities from the Global Malaspina Expedition - Malaspina viral metaG Antarct_55 (SPAdes) (version 2) | ecosystem: Environmental > Aquatic > Marine > Oceanic | place...
AGTACCAGTTCGCCCTGATACTCCTCGGTAATCTTCGCCAGCAGCGGCATCAGCGCTTTGCACGGCGCACACCACTCGGCCCAGAAGTCCACCAGCACCGGCTTGTGAAAGGAGTTTTCCAGCACCAGCTGCTCGAAATTGGCGCTGGTGACGTCAAAAATGTAGGGAGTCTGGCTCATTGAAATTCTCGGAATGGGCACATGCGAAGTAGGCGTGCATGTTATGTGGGGGCGAGGCGATTCGGAAGCAAGGGTGCAGGTTGCAGATGCTCAGCGGCTGGGTGCAGCCAGCGACCAGCTTGCCAGCTCGGTGTAATGAGCACCTTGTGCGGTGTTTTCTGAGAGGTAGAGCTCGAAGTGGTTCACGGCCCAACGAAAAGCCCGTGGCTCGATAGCGGGCAAGGCGTGAACCTGCCGCGACAGCGTGACATGCGGCAGGAACGGGCGAGAATCAAGCACGACACCGTGCGCGGACAGTTCGGCGTGCAGTTGCCCGACGAGGTCAAACAAGGGCGAGGGGCTCAGGCTGGGCGTCAAACAGGCGAAATTCTTGCCGATCATCTGCAGCTGGTCCAGCTGCAGCAAGAAAGCGTCAACACGCAGGCTGTCCGCAAGCTGCTTCAAGCCATCCACCGCTGTTGCCGGTTGGTTACCGAGAAAAGCCAGAGTCATATGCAGGTTGGCCTGGGCGACAGGGCGACCGCCCAGCGCGTGACTGTCGCGCCAGTTGCAGATGGCATCCGCAAGGCCGGATGGGCAGGACAGGGCGAAGAACAGGCGTAATGGTTTGTCGGTCTGCATGTGTCCTCCAGAGCAAAGCCTGCGCTGCGCTTCAGCACATTGCGACGGGCACAGCTTGGCGATGGGCGTGGTAGAGGCTGACTCGGCGAAACTCCGCCGGTTCGGCCAGATCCGGCCAGGTGCAGGCGTCGAGAATATCCAGGCGCTCGTACAGTGGGTGCTGAAAGTCCCGCACGCGGGAATCGGCGACCAGTGCCACCTGGCCGCGGCTGAGAAACTCATCGAGCAGGGGCAGGTTGGCCCGGTCATAGAGCACATCGGCGACGATGATCAGGTCGTAACGGTCAACCTCGGTAAAAAAATCGTCCGAATACTTGAGCTGCACACCGTTGAGCTCCGCGTTGGCGCGACACGCGGCCAGGGCCAGCGGGTCCAGATCACAGGCCACAACCTCTGCGGCACCGGCCTTTGCTGCGGCAATGGCCGCGACACCTGACCCCGCACCGAAGTCCAGAACGCGCTTGCCTCGCACCCATTCCGGACGCTCGGCCAGCCAGCGCGCCAGGACCAGGCCGCTGGCCCAGCAGAAGCACCAATAGGGCGGCTCTTCGAGAATCCTCCGGGTTTCCTCGGGGCTGAAGGCGCGGTCCATGTTCAGCGCATCGATCAACCACAGTTTGATATCCGTGCCGGGCAGTGACTCGATACTCAGCGAAGCATCGCCGAGCAGTTCTGCCAGTGCCTGTTGCAGCGCAGCGGGCGGCTTCATGGGGCTGGCACCAGATGCAACGGGCCGAGTGACTGGTTGGCCGAACTGCTGACCTGCACGGCGGGCAGGCGCATGATCAGTTGCCCAGAACGGGTCACGCGTCCGCGCAGTTCCACATCCCGGCCCTGGGGGAATTTCTCGGCATTGAACTTGAGAATGAACGGCAGCTCGGTTCCCCGGCCTTGCAGCCTCACATTGCTCAGCAGTCGGTCTGGCTGGTCACGACGGTTGACCTCCAGCAGCGCCAGCTCGACTTCACTGTCAGCGGGTACGCCGATCAGACTGCCGTGCAATTCGTGCATCAAGGTGCTGGCCTCGGGCGGCTCCTCGAAGGTGACGGCCGCGGTAGGGCGCTGGGAACGCTCATTCGCACAACCAACCAGAACCAGCAGCAGAGCAGGTAGAACAAAGTGGCGTAACAGCACGAACGGCTCCATAACATGACGTAGATGCGCGCCTGTATAGCAACAATCCGCTCGATTTGTCTTGCTGGCGGGATGCGCTACCATGGCCCTCCCGACGTCTGACAGCTCTAGCCCATGCATTGTCCCTTCTGTGGTGCACATGACACCAAAGTCATCGACTCGCGCCTCGTGGCCGAAGGCGATCAGGTGCGCCGTCGCCGTGAGTGCCTCGCCTGCGGTGAGCGTTTCACCACCTTCGAGACTGCTGAGCTGGTCATGCCTCGGCTGATCAAACAGGACGGCAGCCGTCAGCCGTTCGACGAGGAAAAGCTCCGTGCGGGCATGCAGCGCGCGCTGGAAAAACGCCCGGTCAGTGTCGAGCGTCTCGAAGAAGCCATCGCTCATATCAAGCATCGCCTGCGTGCCACCGGCGAACGCGAAATCAAGTCGCGCGTGCTCGGCGAGCTGGTGATGGTCGAGCTGCAGAAGCTCGATGAGGTCGCCTATATCCGCTTCGCGTCCGTCTACCGCCGCTTTCAGGACCTCAACGAGTTCCGTGAGGAAATCGAGCGCCTGTCCCGCGAACCCGCCAAAACCGAATGAGCGCCAACGATCACCTCTGGATGGCCCGTGCGCTGCAGCTGGCGCGCAAGGGGCTTTATTCGACGCACCCTAATCCGCGGGTCGGCTGCGTCATCGTCAAGAGCGGTGAACTGGTGGGTGAAGGCTGGCACGTGCGTGCCGGCGAGCCGCATGCCGAAGTCCACGCCTTGCGTCAGGCTGGCGAGCGCGCCGCTGGCGCAACCGCTTATGTCACCCTTGAGCCATGCAGCCACTACGGCCGCACACCGCCCTGCGCCGAGGCGCTGGTCAAGGCGGGAGTTGGCCGGGTAGTCGCAGCCATGCAGGACCCCAATCCACAGGTGGCCGGTCGTGGCCTGGAGCTGTTGCGCAGCTCGGGCATCGAGGTCGCCAGCGGCGTGCTGGATAGCGAAGCGCGCGCCTTGAATCCCGGTTTCATCAAGCGCATGGAAACGGGGCTGCCTTACCTGCGGGCCAAGTTGGCGATGAGCCTGGATGGGCGCACCGCGATGGCCAGCGGCGAAAGCCAATGGATCACCGGGCCGGATGCACGCGCCGAGGTACAGCGTTTGAGAGCGCAGTCGAGCGTGGTGCTCACCGGCGCCGACACGGTGCTGATGGACAACGCTCGGCTGACCGTGCGTGCTGCCGAGCTGCGATTGGATGACGGACTGTCCGCGCTGGCGTTGCAACGGCAACCGCTGCGGGTTCTGGTCGACGGGCGACTACGTGTGCCGTTGGACGCGCCGTTCTTTTTGGCTGGACCCGCACTGGTCGTCAGCAATAGTGAGGATCAGGCCGCTCGTTATAAGTCGGCGGGCCATGAGTTGCTGGCGCTTCCCGCTGAGGCGGGGCGTGTCGATCTGCGTCGTCTGTTGCATGAACTGGCCAAGCGCGATGTGAACGAGGTGCTGCTCGAAGCCGGGCCGCGCTTGGCCGGCGCCTTTGCCGCGCTGGGCCTGATCGACGAATACCAGATATTCGTCGCCGCCAAGTTCCTAGGCTCCTCGGCGCGGCCGCTCCTCGATCTGCCGCTGGATCGCATGAGCGAGGCGCGCGAACTGCAGATCAAGGATGTCCGGGCAGTTGGCGACGATTGGAAAATCACCGCCACCCCCAGCGTCTGATCAGGCGCTGTATACCGCCAGACTGCCAGCACCGTTGCGCAAAACCCTCAGTTCACCGGCCTCAGCCCATTATGGTCCAGCTTGGCCCGGCGTTTGTTCGCTCCCAGTAATGATCGCGCCAGCGCGCTTTCGTGATGCGGATTGCCGAAGTGAAACAGCGCCGTGGCGCGCAGCATAGAGGGATCGCATACGTCATTCGCATGCAGGCTGCGGTAGCCCGAGAACAGATACAGGTTGCCGGGCACCAGCTTCAGGCGGATCGGTTTCAGCCAGCCGCGCCGCACCGCAAAGGCGACCAGCTTCTGACTGACAGTGTTATGCAGCACGGCCTTTTCAATAACGTTGCGCAACGCGTTGAATCGGATATGCCGCGTATTGGGAAAGATGATCAGGTCGCCGCAGTGTTCGCCTTCAGTCGGAATGTACAACGGTAGCAATGCGGTAACGGCCGTGGCGTCGAAGTGGTAGAAGTGCGATTGCCTGAGCCCACTACGCCCTTGCAGACAGCGAATAACCGGAAAGACCTGCTCCTCAGTGGCCGGCTCTCGGCCCGACTGAAGGCGGTAAAGCTGCGCCATTCGGTCCTTGAATGGCGGTGAGAGCGCCAATCCGGCAAACATGGTGCCGCTCAGCTCTTCGATACCATGAATGCAGAAATATTCACCGTCGCGGGTGGCCGCTTGTTGCGTGATGAAGGCGCGGCCCAGTTCGAGTTGTTCAGGTGAGATGTAGTGCTCTATGACCGTGTAGCCCTTGCGGTCGATCTGGGCAGCATGTGCCTCAGCCGACGGTTCCATAGCCGTAACCTCTGACATACCCATCCCTCATGGCACATGTGAAGGTTCGGAGCGTTCGTCCTGATCGTGTCCTGGTCGGCGCGGAGGATCTGCAACTACGAGCGGATCCTGGCTCGGCGTGTCGGTACGAAGAATGCGGGCGTGACGTTCCTTCCTGATCGTCTTGTGTTGCACGGGTGCAGCTGGCGGCGTCTGCGCGCGAATAGACCGCTGCGACGCGTATGGACAAACAAACGCAACGGTAGTTGCTTGGATGTTTAGAAATGTTTCGCTGCCGCAGCGCCAGTCAGGCGGTCGTTTGTCGGCTGCAGAATCGACGCAACTGTGGTAAAAACTGCGCCGGGCCTGAAAGGGCCCACGTTCTCAGGGCGGGGTGAGATTCCCCACCGGCGGTAATGGTGCAGTTCTGTGCCTAGCCCGCGAGCGCTTGCTCAGGCAAGGTCAGCAGACTCGGTGTGATTCCGGGGCCGACGGTATAGTCCGGATGAGAGAGAGCGGGATGCCTCGACGGGCGCCTTTCGTGCGCGCGTCCACTCCCTATCGATCTGCAGCGCCCTGTTTTATCCAAAACAGGAGTTCGTCATATGCATCGTTTCAACAGCCTTCCACGGGAGGCCGCATGTTCACAGGAATAATCGAATCCATCGGGACCATTGGTGCCATGACGCCGAAGGGCGGCGACGTTCGCGTGCTGGTCGAGACCGGCAAACTGGATCTGGGCGACGTCAAGCTCGGCGACAGTATTGCGGTCAATGGCGTCTGTCTGACCGCCGTTGAGCTGCCGGGCAACGGCTTCTGGGCCGATGTCAGCCGTGAGACGCTCGCGCGCACCGCCTTCGTTGATCTCAAGCCCGGTAGCTGGGTGAATCTGGAGAAGGCCCTGACGCCGACCAGTCGCCTCGGCGGGCACCTGGTCAGCGGTCACGTCGATGGCGTGGGTGAGGTGGTTTCGCGTGAAGAGAATGCCCGCGCCGTGCAGTTCCGTATCCGCGCGCCACGCGAGTTGGCCAAGTACATCGCGCTCAAGGGCTCGATCACCGTCGATGGCACCAGCCTAACGGTCAATTCGGTCAATGGCGCGGAGTTCGAACTCACCATTGTTCCGCACACCCTGGCCGAAACCATCATGGTCGACTACCGCCCCGGGCGGAAGGTGAATCTGGAAGTGGATCTGCTGGCGCGTTACCTGGAGCGCCTGCTGATGGGTGACAAGGCCGCCGAACCCAATGCCTCGGGCCTGACCGAAAGCTTCCTCGCCGAACACGGCTACCTGAACCCGGCTCGGTAAACGAATAGAAGGAATGGCCACCATGGCTCTGAACACCGCTGAAGAACTGATCGAAGATATTCGAGCCGGCAAGATGGTCATCCTCATGGATGACGAGGACCGGGAAAACGAGGGCGACATCATCATCGCCTCCGAATGCGTGACTGCCGAGCACATCAATTTCATGGCTCGTTTCGCCCGCGGCCTGATCTGCATGCCGATGACCCGCGAGCGCTGCGAAACCCTGCAGCTGCCGCTGATGGCGCCGCGCAACGGCTCCGGGTTTGGCACCAAATTCACCGTCTCCATCGAGGCGGCAGAAGGTGTCACCACCGGTATCTCTGCCGCTGACCGCGCGCGCACCGTGCAGGCCGCCGTAGCAAGGAATGCCGTGGCCGAAGACATCGTCAGCCCCGGTCATATCTTCCCCCTGATGGCGCAACCGGGCGGCGTCCTGGCGCGTGCCGGGCATACGGAAGCGGCCTGTGACCTCGCGCGCATGGCCGGTTTCGAGCCGTCCGGCGTGATCTGCGAAATCATGAATGATGACGGCACCATGGCGCGTCGTCCGGAACTGGAGCTGTTCGCCGAGCAGCATGGCCTGAAGATCGGCACCATCGCCGACCTGATCCACTACCGCATGATTCACGAGCGCACCGTCGAGCGGGTTTCCGAGCAGCCATTGGAAACCGAGCTGGGTCAGTTCACGCTGGTCACCTATCGCGACGACGTGGAAGACACGGTGCACATGGCGTTGACGCGCGGTGAGATTTCCCCGGAAGAGCCAACCCTTGTGCGCGTGCACAACATGGAGCCCCTGCGCGACCTGTTGCTGGTGACCGTGCCAGGGCGCTGGAGTCTGCGCGCGGCGATGAGCGAAGTGGCAAAAGCCGGCAGTGGCGTGGTGCTGCTGCTGGGCAATCCGCTGACCGGACCGCATCTGCTGGCCCAGCTCAACCGTCAGCAATCTCCGAGCCCGGCAACTTACAGCACCGTGGGTGCCGGATCTCAGATCCTCCGCGACCTCGGTGTTCGAAAGATGCGCTTGCTGAGCTCGCCGATGAAGTTCAATGCGATATCCGGCTTTGATCTGGAAGTTGTAGAATACTTGCCCGCTGAGTAAACGATGTCAGGGCGCCGCGTTGCAACGCGGCGCCTTCGTTCTTTAAAGAGATGAGAAACCACCTATGACACTGAAGACCATCGAAGGTACCTTCATCGCCCCGCAGGGCAAGTTCGCCCTTGTCGTTGGCCGCTTCAACAGCTTCGTTGTCGAGAGCCTGGTGAGCGGCGCCGTCGATGCGCTGGTGCGCCATGGCATCGCCGAAGACGCCATCACCATCATCCGCGCGCCGGGTGCCTTCGAGATTCCGCTGGTCGCACAGAAAGTTGCTCAGCAGGGCGAGTACGACGCGATCATCGCCCTCGGTGCGGTCATCCGTGGTGGCACCCCGCACTTCGAATACGTGGCTGGCGAATGCACCAAGGGCCTGTCGCAGGTTTCCATGGAGTTCGGTGTGCCGGTCGCCTTCGGCGTGTTGACTGTCGATTCCATCGAACAGGCTATTGAGCGCTCCGGCACCAAGGCTGGCAACAAAGGCGCCGAAGCAGCTCTGTCCGCGCTTGAAATGGTGAGTCTGCTGGCGCAGCTGGAGGCCAAGTGAGCCTTAATCACGACGACAGTCAGGATGCTCCGCAGCCAAAGGCCAAGGGCAAGATCGCAACGCGCCGCGTCGCGCGTAGCCTGGCAATGCAGGCGCTGTACCAGTGGCACATGGCCGGCCAAAGTCTCAACGAAATCGAGGCGCAGTTTCGCGTCGACAACGATTTCTCCGGCGTCGATGGCAACTACTTCCATGAGCTGCTGACTGGCGTTGCGCGTGCGAAGACTGAAGTCGACGGCGCCATCGTGCCGCATCTCGATCGTCCGCTCGAAGAGCTCGATCCGGTTGAACTGGCCGTTCTGCGCCTGTCCACCTTTGAGCTGATGCATCGCGTCGACGTCCCGTACCGCGTGGTGATCAACGAGGGCATCGAGCTGGCCAAGGTGTTCGGCGCCACTGACGGGCACAAGTTCGTCAATGGTGTGCTGGACAAGCTGGCGCCCAGCCTGCGCAGTGCCGAGGTCAGCGCACACAAGCGCTGAGCCATCCGGCTGATGGGTGAGTTCGAGCTGATCCGCCACTACTTCGCCGCCGCCGCTTGTGCCAGGGCTGGCGGCGATGTCGCGTTGGGCATCGGCGATGACTGCGCGTTGCTGACCGTCCCGGTTGGCGAGCAGCTGACAGTGTCCACAGACACGCTGGTTGCTGGCGTGCATTTCTCCGATCCGTGCGATCCCTATCTGCTTGGTCAGCGTGCGTTGGCTGTATCGACCAGCGATCTCGCCGGGATGGGCGCGACGCCCATTGGTTTCACGCTGGCGCTGACGATTCCTTCCGTTGATCCCGACTGGCTGAGTGAGTTCGCCCGTGGTCTCGACACCATGGCGGCTGGCTGTGACATGCGCCTGATCGGCGGCGACACTACGCGCGGCCCGCTGAGCATGACGCTGACGGTCTTTGGGCGCGTACCGGTAGGTCAGGCGTTGTTGCGCAGCGGCGCGCAACCAGGCGATCTGCTGTGTGTTGGTGGAGCGCTTGGCGATGCGGCCGGGGCTTTGCCGGTGGTGCTCGGCGAGCGAGAAGCGAGCTCAGTCGAGGCTGCAGCGCTGCTAAGGCGCTACTGGTCGCCGCAACCGCAGCTCGCGCTCGGTCAGGCGCTGCGGGGCAAGGCAACCGCGGCGTTGGACATCTCCGATGGCCTCTTGGCCGACTGCTCGCATATTGCCAACGCGTCCTCTGTTTCGCTGGTCGTCGAGCAAGCGAGGGTGCCGCTGTCGGATTCGCTGCTGCGTTTTGCCGGTGCCCAGCGGGCGCTGCAGTGCGGCTTGGCTGGAGGCGATGACTACGTTCTTGCGTTTACCTTGCCAGCTGATGCGTTTCCCATCATGCAGGCTGAAGGCTGGCCCATTCATGCGATCGGCCACGTGGCCGCGGGTGATGGCGTTCGGTTGGTCGATGCAGAAGGAAATCTGGTGGACGCCAGCCATCGGGGCTACAACCACTTCACGAGCTGAACCGTTGCTGCTCGATTAGAACAAGAGGACCACCGTTTGACCGATTCCCTGCAGCCTGTCGCCGAACCAATCCCTCATTCGGTGTGGAGCAATCCGTGGCATAACCTGGCCTTTGGTTTCGGCTCCGGCACGCTGCCCAAGGCACCCGGTACCTGGGGATCCTTAGTGGCGCTGGCGTTCGTGCCCCTGTGGCAGATGCTGCCGGCGTGGGGCTACGGCGCGCTGATCCTCGCCAGCATGCTGTTCGGCATCTGGTTATGTGGCAAGGTCGCCCAGGATCTGGGCGTGCATGACCACGAGGGCATTGTCTGGGACGAGTTCGCCGGTATCTGGATTACCTTCTGGCTGGTGCCTGCGGGCTGGTACTGGCTGCTACTCGGTTTCGTCGTGTTCCGCCTGCTGGATATCCTCAAGCCCTGGCCGATCAGTTGGGTGGATCGTCAGGTGCATGGTGGGCTGGGCATCATGCTTGACGACATCCTCGCCGGCTTCGCCGCTTGCGGTGTGATGCATATTGCAGTGCGGTTGCTGGCCTGACTCGGCTTGGGCTCTGGCTGTGCATCGGATCGCTGCAAGGCCTTGATGCTCTATGAAAGAATGCGACCTGCCCAGATTCTAGGAGCCGCCGCCGATGCGCCCTGTTGCCCTGCTGTTCGCCGTTGGCCTTTCGCTCGTCTCGCTCGCTGTCACGGCCGCGCCCCGGGTGCAGGTTGTCGGCCTGTTTCCAGGCGCTGCGGTATTGAATGTCGATGGCCAGCGCAAGCTCGTACGGGTTGGCCAGGTGGGGCCGGGCGGTGTAGAGGTGGTCAGCGCAGATTCGAAAGGCGCCGTTCTGCGGGTAGATGGCATTGAGCGCAATTACGGGCTTTCCCGTGAGCTGAGTTCCGGGTTCGCCGAGCCTGATCGTCGCCAACTGAGCATCGCTCAGGGGCAGGGCGGTCACTACTGGATAGCCGGTTCGGTCAATGGACAGCCCGTTCAGTTTCTCGTCGATACCGGCGCCACCTCGGTGGCGATCAACGAAATCCAGGCGCGGCGCCTCGGTATTGACTATCGAGTTGACGGCCGGCAGATCGTCGTAGGCACGGCAAGCGGCACGGTCAAGGCCTGGCGGGTCAACCTCAACAGCGTGAAAGTCGGAGCGATCGACGTGCTCGGGGTCGAAGCCGTGGTGGTGGAAGGCGGCTCACCTACCGACGCCCTGCTTGGTATGAGCTTTCTCAGTCGCGTCAGCTGGCGCGAGGATCAAGGCGTTCTGAAGCTCGAATCCAAGATATAGGCGAGGCCCCTCGTGATAGAGCCTTGCCTATATCCACCGACGTCTGCGGTATCTTCCGATACAGCTTGCCGCAGCACTGCTGTTACAATATCCGCTTTTCCGCCTTCTGGAGTTTCTCCGGTGTCAGTCGTGTTCGTCGCCGCTTCCCAACTGCCGACGCCGTTCGGTGTGTTCACCATGCATGGTTTTCTCGATCAGGACACTGGCAAGGAACATGTCGTACTGACCCTGGGCAACGTGGCCGACGGCAAGCCCGTTTTGGGTCGCCTGCATTCCGAGTGCCTCACCGGTGATGCCCTGTTCAGCCTGCGTTGCGATTGCGGGTTTCAACTAGAAGCTGCGCTGCGTGCGATCTCCGACGAGGGCCGTGGGGCGTTGTTGTATCTGCGTCAGGAAGGCCGCGGCATCGGCTTGCTGAACAAGATCCGCGCCTACGAGCTGCAGGATGCCGGCGCCGATACGGTCGAGGCCAACGAGCGCCTGGGCTTTGCCCCGGACATGCGTGACTACGCCATCTGCCTGCCAATGCTCGAGCATCTGGGTATCGCCGAAATCAAGCTGATGACCAACAACCCACGCAAGGTAAAGGCTTTGCAAGGGTTCGGCATTCGCGTCGCCCAGCGCATGCCGCTGGAAATCGCACACAACCCGCATAACGAAAAATATCTCGCTACCAAGGCCGGCAAGCTCGGTCACATGCTCGGCGAAATCCATCAGGGCGAAGCCGAGCAGTCGTGAGTCGTGCTGCTGCCCGTCGCCAGCTGTCACGTGACGGCTGGCTGCAACTGCTGCTGGTAGTAGTGCCGGTGCTTGCTGCCAACCAGCTTCCCGAGCTGACTGGTAGCCACCAAGAATTCCTTGCGTTCCCGTTGTTCTTTATCGGCCTGGGCCTGTTGTTTCTCAGCTTGCCGCGCTTCACCACGTACAAGCATGCGCTGATCAAAACCGAGCGAGCGTTCGACAGCGAGGCAGAGCCCTCAGCGTGGTCCGCGTTGCGAAATGTTCGTCTACGCGCCCTACGGATTGCCGGGCTGCCGGCCTGGGTCGCTGCGGTTGGCGCACCGCTCGGCGTCGAGCCGGTGGCACAGCTGCTGCTGGTGTGCGGCAGCCTGATGCTGCTTGTTCTCTATCGCGTCCCACGTCAGCTTCAGTGATGCGTACCTTTCTGCTGTGCCTTACGCTGCTGGTGTCGCCGCAATTGCCGGCTGTCGAGCGCGTAATCAGCCTGGCGCCCTCGCTCAGCGAGATCATGCTGGAGCTGGACGCCAGCGATCTTATGGTCGGCGTTCTCGACGGCGGCGAACGGCCGGTGGCGCTGGAGGGAGTGCCCTCGGTCGGGCGTGTTGGGCAGCTCGAAATGGAGAGCCTGCTCAAGCTGCAGCCAACCCTGGTGCTGCTCTGGCCAGACAGTATCAGCCGTGCGCAGCGCGACCAGCTCACTCAGTTTGGCATTCCGGTACTTGTCGCTCAGCCGACCTCTTTAGCGCAACTCGCCAACCAGTTTGCCGTGATCGGTCAACGCGTGGGGCGAAGCGAACAGGGACAAGCACTCCAGCGCCAGTTCAATCAGGGTTTAGATCAGCTGCGTCAGCGCTATCGCCGTGAGCCCCCGCTGGACGTGTTCTACCAGATCTGGAATCGCCCGCTTTACACGCTCGGCGGACCTCAGATCATTGGTGAAGCCATCGAAATCTGCGGTGGTCGCAACGTCTTCGCCGATCTACAGCTGCCCGCGCCGCAGGTCAGCGTGGAGTCCGTGCTGTCCCGTAACCCTGACGTAATCCTGGCCGGCAGCGGTGCTCAGCTGTCCGAATGGAGCGCCTGGCCCCAGCTGAAAGCAGTGCGTAAAGGGCAACTCTGGGAAGTGCCCGACAAGGGGTTGGAACGACCGAGCTTCCAGATGCTTGGGGCGATCGGGAAGCTCTGCGAGGTGATGGGGCAGGCGGTATACTGACCGGGCGCAAGACGCCCGCACTCCACTGCGAACTGGACAGCCGGCCTTATCCCCCTGGGTTCAAAAGCGATAGCCCACACTTAGCTGAATATCTTCTTCTGGCGCTGGGTACAAAGCCTTGTTGCCTGCTTGCCAGCTGTTGTAAACGGCGTAGCTGTCGTAGCGCTTTCCAGTCAGGTTGTTGATGCGAAGTTTGGCATTGAGGTTTCGGTATTCGTACCGGATAGCGGCATTGAACAACGTATAACCACCCTCCTTTGGTAGCGCCAGGCCATCATCGCTGGCTAAGTAAAGCGGGCCTGTATAGATGGCCTCAAGATATCCGTGAAGATTAGCAATGATCTGGTAGTCCAGATGCATGGCGGCACTGTGGCGTGATACCCAGGGGATTTCATTGCCCTTGTTGGCACCTGCACGCAGCTCCGTATCGGTAAAACTGTATTGGCCTCCGACGCGAAGTCGATCGGTCAGTTTACGCTCAGCCTCGAGCAGCAGGCCTTCGCGCCGAGTCTGGTCCAAGTTTACATTAGCGCCCCAGCCACCAAAGGCATAAGGCGCGTAGAGCAACTCATCGTCGAGATCGAGCCGGTAGAGGCTGGCCTGGTAGAGTTGGGTGGCGTCTTGCCAGGCGATTCCCGCTTCCCATGACTCGCCCGTCTGTGGTTTGAGAAATTCGATGCCAGGCTCGACGAGCGCGTTTTCGTTGACGTTGGCCCAGCGCAGAACTTCCTCGCGTTTAATGAATGCGTGAGTCTGGTCAGTCACCTGCCAGCTCAGCGCTACGCTCGAGCTGTCTTCGCTGTCGCTGCGCGTACGGCCGTTGTGTCTGTCATTCACTTCACTGATGCGATAGCCGAGGCTTAGAGTCAGGCGATCGGTTAGCGGTTGGTTGACTTGCGTGTACCAGTCTCGCTGCGTTTGCTCGGCGTCGCTGCTTAGGGTCGGGTAGAACGCATACGCTGCCTGGTAATCAGCCTTCAGGTAATCGAAGCCCAGCAGCCACTCGCCGCGGCCTGGCGTACTGTCCCAATTGGCGGTGAGGCGAGGGTTGATGGTTTCGACGCGGGTCCCTTCTGTGAACGGACTACCTGAAATCAGGCCCGCCCCATCGCTGTCTCTGATGCTGGAGTCCAGGTTCGCGGTCCAATGGCGACCTAACGCCTGTTCGCCCGCAAAGCGATGCACGTCCGTCTTGCTGTTGTTCCATTCGTTCGAGGTGCTTGTTCTGCGGTCGGCGCGGCGTTGCGCGATGGTGAGGCTGCGCGGGTAGAGCAGCTCATCGTCGATGTTCTGGTATTCGTACAGAAGCCAGCCGCTGTCATGGTCATAGCGGAGGCGTCCGAACAGGTCGCGGTAGCTGGCGTCGTTGTGGTCGCGATAGTTGTCCGTATTCCGGGTCTCGCCGCTGATATACGCCGAAAGACCACCTCCGAATGCCTGAGAAACATGGCCTCGGTATGCCTCCAGATCATGACTGCCTTGGGTGGTTTCGATATAGGCTTCGTTGCCGGAAGGGCGTCGCGTAACGATGTTGACCACCCCACCGACAGCCTGGTCGCCGTATAGGACTGTTCCGGCGCCGCGCAAGATCTCGATCCGCTCGATGTTTGCAAGCGGTACGCTATTCAGGTCCGGGCCGCTGAGACTTGGATTGTTCAGCCTCCGGCCGTCGACCAGAACCAGCACGTTGTTCACCGCGTTGTCCCCGAAACCACGCAGGCTGATGGAGGCATGGTTGCCGTCGCCGAGCGTGTCACGGATCTGGATACCAGCTTTCCCGTTCAGCACCTCTATCAGGCTACTGGCTGCACTCCGCTCGATTTCGTTCCTGTCGATCACTCGAGTGCTGGCCGGAGCAGGCTTTTCCAGGGCAGTCGCTCGGGTGATGACCATTGGAGGAGCTTGGTAAGGCTCCAGGGCGGCAGCAATGCTCGGCAGCAGCGCCACGGCCAAGGCAAGACGGGTCAGTTTCATCAGGTTCGATCCTCAAAAGTTCAACGCTTTTGAGAAGGGCAGGAACAAGGGCGGAATGACGGGCAGCCGCGCTTGACGGTGCTGCCCTCCGCAACACCAGTCGAATCCGTCAGGCCGGTCTCCGGGCTTTCGACACGCACCGTGCTCGCCTTCCCGTGACGTGCACAGTGGCGGTTGAGCGGGCGGTGATCCTCTGATCACGGTCGATTACCGTTGCGGGGGCAGCGCCGGCCTTGCTCTTCGAGCGCACCGGCTTCCCGTTTAATGCGGACCTGGAAGTCGCGCACACCTGGGCGGATTGGAAATCGCGCGAACCTTACGGCCTGGGCTGGGGAAAGACAAGCGAATGAATGACGCGCCTCAGGCCAAGGCTTCGACCGTCAGAATAGGTCGGTTCGATCTTGATGTCGCACGTGGTGCGGTAGATCGACCTGGTAAAACGGCTGCATAAGCCCAGGGCGGATCATGCTGTCCTCGATCCGCCGAGCATGGGCGGATCGAGGTGACGCTACTTTCGCGGTGTGGCGAGCCGTCTCGCTGCTACCTGCGGTGGCGCTGGACCTTATGATCGGCTTTGCAAGTCTGCCAGGCGCGCCCGAACTGCGGCTTCAATACCGGCGGCGTCCAGTCCGCACTCCTTGATCATCTCGGTGGGTTTGGCATGTTCGACATAATAGTCGGGCAGGCCCAGATGAAAGATCGGTGTGCTCAGGTTCTGCGAAGCGAGGAACTCGCCGACCGCGCTGCCAGCACCGCCCATGATGCTGTTCTCCTCGATGGTCACCAGTAGGTCGTGGCTGTCGGCCATTTGGCGAACCATCGCCTCATCCAGGGGTTTGACGAAACGCATGTCGACGACGGTTGCATCCAGGGTTTCGGCAACCTGCATGGCTTCCGGCAGTTGCACACCGAACACCAGCAAAGCGACCTGCTTACCTTCGCGCCGCATCACAGCCTTGCCGATTTCCAGCGGTTCGAGGCCCGGTTCCAGCCTTGCGTTCGGGCCGGTACCGCGCGGATATCGCACGGCGGCGGGACCTTCGAAGTGATAGCCGGTGGTGAGCATCCGGCGCATCTCGTTCTCATCGCTTGGGGTCATCACCAGCATGCCGGGGATGCAACGCAGATAGGTCAGGTCGAAACTGCCCGCGTGGGTCGGCCCGTCCTCGCCAACCAAACCGGCGCGGTCGATGGCGAAGAGTACATCGAGGTTTTGCACCGCAACGTCATGAATCAGCTGGTCGTAGGCACGCTGCAGGAAGGTCGAATAGATCGCCACCACTGGCTTGGCGCCTTCACAGGCCATGCCGGCAGCGAGGGTAACCGCATGCTGTTCGGCAATCGCGACATCGAAGTAGCGGTCAGGGTAGCGCTCGCTGAAATCGACCAGGTCGGAGCCTTCTTTCATCGCCGGGGTGATACCCATCAGGCGCGGGTCTGCCGCAGCCATATCGCACAGCCACTGGCCGAACACATTGGAATATTTGGGACCGCTGGGTTTCTTCGGCTTGACCGGCGCGCCAATGGGTTCGAGCTTGCTGATCGCATGCCAGGTAATCGGGTCGACTTCGGCCGGGGCGAAGCCTTTGCCTTTTTTGGTGACCACATGCAGAAACTGCGGGCCGGAAAGGTCGCGCATGTTGCGCAGGGTGCCGATCAGGGTCGGCAGGTCATGGCCGTCGATGGGGCCGATGTAATTCCAGCCGAGCTCTTCGAACAGCGTGCCGGGGACCAGCATGCCCTTGGCGTATTCCTCGGTGCGACGCGCAATTTCCCAGGCGCCGGGCAGGCGCGAGAGGACCTTTTTGCTGCCTTCGCGCATGCTCGAATAGGTGCGGCTGGAGAGAATCTTCGCCAAATAGTTGGATAGGCCGCCAACGTTGCGCGAGATCGACATGTCGTTGTCATTGAGTACCACGAGCATGTCCGCACCGACTTCCGGTGCATGGTTCAGCGCTTCGAAGGCCATCCCGGCGGTAAGCGCACCGTCGCCGATGACCGCAATCGACTTGCGCTTCTTGCCCTGCATGCGAGCGGCGATGGCCATACCCAGGGCGGCACTGATGGAGGTGCTGGAGTGGCCGACGCCAAAGGTGTCGTACTCGCTCTCGCTGCGGCGCGGAAAGGCAGCGAGGCCATCCTTCTGACGCAGACTTTCCATGCGCTCACGGCGCCCGGTGAGGATTTTGTGCGGATAGGCCTGATGACCGACGTCCCAGACCAGGCGGTCTTTCGGCGTGTCGTAGACGTAATGCAGGGCAATGGTCAGCTCGATCACGCCAAGGCCAGCACCGAAGTGCCCGCCGGTCCGGCCCACGCTGTAGAGGAGGTCCTGACGCAGTTCGTTGGCGAGTTCTTCGAGTTCCGCTTCGCCTAGGCGGCGCAGCTGCTCGGGCGTAGCCGCGCGATCTAGAACGGGCGTCGCAGGGCGGACCCGAGGAATCTCATGAAACGTCTTGGGCATCGGGCGAATCATTTTGGCTGAAAAAAGAGCCGCAGTTTACCCGATGGTTACAACGATAAGAACGCCTCAAGCATCAACGGTCACCGCTGGGGCGAACAGCCACAGCGGCGAGCACTTGCGATTTGGCTTTCAGCTGCGGCGTTCGACGATAAAGCAGGCCAGCTGGCGTAGCGGCTCGGCGCTAGGTCCGAACGGGGCGAGTGCGGCGAGCGCCAGGTCGCGCAGCTCCAGCGCATAAGCCTTGGCGCTGTCCATGCCCAGCAGCGCCGGGTAGGTGGGTTTGTCGCGCGCGATGTCGGCACCCTGGTGCTTGCCCAGCGTCGCGGTGTCGCTTTCCACGTCGAGGATGTCGTCCTGTACCTGGAAGGCCAGGCCCACGGCTTGCGCGTATTGCTGCAGCGCTGACAACGTCGACGCGTCGGCACGGCCGCTGGCAAGGGCGCCGAGGCGCACGCTGACCTCGATCAGTGCACCGGTCTTGTGCCGGTGCATCAGCTCCAGCGCGGTTCGATCAAGCTTCAGGCCCACCGAGCCGAGATCGATGGCCTGGCCACCGACCATGCCGGCCGGCCCGGCTGCGCGCGCGAGGCTGGCGACCATCTCCAGGCGCAGTGACGGATCCGGAGGATTATGAGCATCGAGCGCCAGGGCCTCGAACGCCAGGCTCTGCAGGCCGTCTCCGGCGAGAATGGCGCAGGCTTCATCGAAGGCTTTGTGCGTGGTGGGCTGGCCGCGACGCAGGTCATCGTCATCCATGGCCGGCAGATCGTCATGGACCAGCGAATAGGCATGAATCAGCTCGACAGCACAGGCAGCACCATCTGCCAGCGCAACCTCACCCTCGAGCGCTTCGCACGCGGCGTAGACCAGCAGCGGGCGGACGCGCTTGCCCCCATTCATCACGCTGTAGCGCATGGCCTGATAGAGGCGGTCGAGTTGCGGCCGGGGCGGGGAGAAGAGCGTGTCTAGGCAGCTGTCTACGCGTTGCTGGCAGCGTTTCTGGTAGGCGCCGATCATGCTTCCGGGTCCACCTCGAATGGCGCTTCCTGCAGTTTGCCGTCGCGCTCGAGGAG
>Ga0208814_1000756_pt1 | contig 17534 bp, 16 predicted proteins | sample MalvirAntarct_55_FD_184253 | JGI IMG/M metagenome (GOLD analysis project Ga0208814, IMG submission 184253) | Marine viral communities from the Global Malaspina Expedition - Malaspina viral metaG Antarct_55 (SPAdes) (version 2) | ecosystem: Environmental > Aquatic > Marine > Oceanic | place...
ATTTAGTGCATCACGGCTTTACCGCTATTGAGCAGCATCGTTCGCGCAATGGTAATTCGCTGATCGAAGCCGGCAGCGCCGAAGACTTCCTCACGCGCTCACTCAAGCGTGCCATCGATCAAGATAAAGCTCGCCTAGAGGGCGGCTTAACTTTTCTGGCAACGGTCGCTTCAAGCGCGCCATTTGTTGGCCTATTTGGCACAGTCTGGGGTATTTATCATGCGCTAATGGTCATTGGCATGTCCGGCCAAAGCGGCCTGGATAAAGTGGCAGGCCCAATTGGTGAGGCACTGATCATGACTGGCTTAGGTCTAGCCGTGGCGATCCCAAGCGCCGTTGCCTACAACGTTTTTGTTCGTCTCAACCGCAACACCATGGTTCAGCTCAACTCATTCGCACACGATGTCTTTGCGTTCCTTTCAACAGGCCTAGTTTGCAACTCCATGCCTGCTGAAGTGAAACGCGTTACCCCATTTAAAAAGACCAACGAGGCCTCCTAATGGCATTTGGCTCATTTGAACAAGGCGATGAGATTGAGGCGAATGCCGAGATCAATATGGTGCCATTTATTGACGTGATGCTGGTTTTATTGATCATTTTTATGATTACTGCGCCGCTTATGTCGCATGCTGTGAAGGTGAACTTGCCGCAAGCTAGCTCGCAACCATTGGTGACGCCCGCGAAGCCTGTGGATGTTGCGATGACTGCGGCAGGCGCCGTGATGGTCAATGGCAAAGAAGTCACCATGGCTGAACTTCCAGCTTTACTTGGCACGTTTGCAAAAGATACTGAAGTACACTTGCGCGCCGATAAAACCACGCCCTATGAGGCTCTTGCACAAGTGCTTTCCGCCAGTGCAGATGCGGGCTTGGCGAAAGTTGGCTTTGTCACCGAATTACCTAATTAGGACTCATGATGCACGCTGTCATTAAACGTTTTCACGGTTGGATCGGAATCACTGCTGGCCTAGTCATGGCCTTTGTCGCCTTAACTGGCTCGCTAATGGCGTTTCAGCCGCAAATTCTTCGCACCATCAATGCCGAAACCTTAATGGTCAGTGCCGAAGGCGCTCGCCTAAGCCCCGTCGAGCTTATCTCTGCGGTAACGGCAAAATACCCGCAGGCGCAGTGGGCTAACGTTACGGTGGCCGGCCAGGATCAAGCTCCAGCGCTAGCCTTAGTAGCTTTGAGCGCTGATCAGAAGCCTAGCGTTCACTATTTCCACCCCAGTACCGGCGAATTGTTACCAGCTGTTCGTGGCGAAGAGTTTTTTGAGACCGTCGAGCATTTACACCGTGAGCTGCTCTTAGGCGATGTCGGCTCAAATATCACCGGCATTTCGGCTATTTTGCTCTTAGGCATGGTCATTGGTGGCTCGTATTTACGCTGGAAACGACGACCACCTAAGCTGAGTGGCTGGTTTCTCGCACGCCGTGGTTTAAAGGGCCGCGCTCATGCTTTCCAGTGGCATGGAGTGTTGGGTACATGGGCGGCATTACTCTTTGTTTTTTCGGCATCTACGGGTCTATCGTGGTCTTATGAGCCGTATAAAAAAGCGATTTACAGCGCCTTGTCAGTTGAGTACAAGCCAAAACCTGCAAAGACAGCGCCGGCACTTTTCGATGCAGCAAGCTTTCAGCGCTTGATGAGCCCCGCATGGCCAGCCTTTGTTCGTGATGTCGGCGCCTTTGATGAGGCCGTATTTACGCCTAAAGATGCTGATGTTGCAGTAGCGTATTGGCTGCCTGACGCAGCGCATATTCGCGAGAAAAATGATATTCGCTTTAATGCTAAAGGCCAGCGTATTGAGCACAAGCTATTTGCGCAAAAGCCCATGGGCGAGCAGCTCACCTTGTCCTGGAAGATGCTGCATACAGGGCAATACTGGGGTTGGTCAGGCCAGCTCATGTTGCTGCTCAGCAGCTTAAGCTTGGTGGCGATGACGTACTTTGGTTTTAGATTGTTTTTTAAATCATCGAAAAGCTAAATCTAAAGCATAAAAAATGCCCCGTAACTGGGGCATTTTTTATGGCTGACTAATACGCTTAACGCTATGCGTTACGGCGTAAAAACAGCGGTTTCTCATTATCTGCAGAGCCGTGATACACCTCGGAGAAAGTATTCAGGCCGGGGAGAGCGACTTCAGCAGCGGCATCACTAGCCAAAACAAAGGCATCGAAACCCACGCGTTGCTGATAAAACAGCGTGTCTTTAAAAACGTCGCCAATAGCGCGTAACTCGCCACGGAAGCCATAGCGTGTACGCAGCAAATACGCCGTGGAGTAGCCACGGCCATCGGCAAAGCTTGGGAAGCGAATGGCCACGAGGTCGAGCTGCGAGACCACATCGGCAATGCTTTCGGCAAACTCATCGGGCGCTAAAATCACACCTTTACGACCGGCATGAGCTAGTACTTCAGCGCGATGAGTATTGAAGCAGTTCAGCGACAATAAAATATCGCCTTCGGGTAAAACCAGACCAGCTTCATCGCCAATGATTTCAACATAGCTGTCGGGGCTTATTTTCCCGTGCTTAATCAGCGTTGGCATAAACGCGCTCCTTGAATACGGCAATGCCGGCACGGCGATACATGGCCAAAAAGCTTTCGCCTTCTGTGCGCATGTCGAGATAGGTGTTGATGATTTCTTCAACGACATCGGGCATCGCTTCGGCGCTGAATGATGGGCCTAAGATATTGCCGAGGCTGGCATCATGGCCTTGGTTGCCACCTAGTGAGACTTGGTAGAACTCACTGCCTTTTTTATCGACACCCAAGATGCCAATGTGGCCAACATGGTGGTGACCGCAAGCATTCATGCAGCCGGAAATGTTCAGGTTCAATGGGCCAATGTCATATACCGCATCGAGGTCGTCGAAGCGGCGCTGGATCGCATCGGCAATAGGAAGTGATTTGGCATTAGCTAGTGAGCAGAAGTCACCACCTGGGCAGCAAATAATGTCGGTTAAGAAGCCGATATTGGCAGTATCAAAGCCGAGCTTTTTCAATTCGCCGTAGAGTTCAAGCAGATCATCTTGCGCGACATCGGCAAGCACCACGTTTTGTTCGTGGGTGGTGCGAATTTCTGCAAAGCTATAACGCTCAGCTAAATCAGCAATACCATCCATTTGCTCGGCAGTCATATCGCCTGGAGCAACGCCAGTGCGTTTAAGCGACAACGTAACAATGGCATAGCCCGGAATTTTGTGGGCGCTGACGTTGCGGTGCGCCCAGTTATCAAACACTGAGTTTTCTTGACGTGCTTTCAAATAGTCAGCGCTATCACCGCTGTATGCGACATAGTCAGGCTCTGTGAAAAAGCTGGCTAGGCGTGCAAATTCAGTCTCAGGTACCGTCAAAGCTCCACCTTGCAGATGCGCAAACTCAGCTTCGACTTGCTGAGCGAAAACTTCTGGCGAGAGCGCTTTTACTAAGATTTTGATGCGTGCTTTGAATTTATTATCGCGACGGCCATGCAAGTTGTAGACGCGCAAAACCGCATCCAAATAGGCAATTAAGTCTTCGCGCGGTAAAAACTCGCGGATGATGGCGCCGATGATTGGAGTGCGACCCAAGCCGCCACCAACTAAAATACGGTAGCCGATTTCGCCAGCGTCATTGCGAACAATATAAACACCGATGTCGTGCACTTGTGTGGCGGCGCGATCGATCTCGGGCAGGGCGTTCACTGCGACTTTAAATTTGCGCGGCAGAAAGGCGAATTCAGGGTGAAATGTTGACCATTGGCGAATTAATTCGCAAGTTGGCCGTGGATCTTCAATCTCACCAGCAGCGACGCCAGCAAATTGATCCGTCGTGGTGTTACGAATGCAGTTGCCACTGGTTTGGATCGCATGCATCTCAACCGTGGCTAATTCGCCAAGAATGGTCGGCACATCTTCGAGCTTTGGCCAGTTCAGCTGGATATTTTGCCGAGTGCTGACATGGGCATAGCCACGGTCATAGCGGCGTGTGATATCGGCGATTTTGCGAAATTTGTCTGATGACAGCATGCCGTAAGGCACCGCGATACGCAGCATTGGCGCATAACGTTGGATATATAGGCCATTTTGCAAACGCAGAGGGCGGAATTGATCCTCGCTTAAGTCGCCAGCTAAATAGCGCTCAGTTTGATCTTTAAATTGGGCCACGCGATCATCGACAATGCGTTGATCATAAGCATCATAGCGGTACATAGCACACTCACCATTTTAGTCAGTGCGCACTCTAACAGGCTACTTTATATAATTAAATTGAGATTTACTGAGTCTATGTATCAGTATTGCTGCTGAATTTGCTGCTTGTCGGACAATCGACAGTGTGCTGGAGCTAATCCTTGCCTGTGCTAGCATAGCGCCACATTAAATGCGCCGTTGGCGGACATTAACAGAGACACACATGAGCTTTCGAGCCAACGACAGCCTAGCTGAACAAATTGCCCATCATGTTGGCGAGCTCATCATCTCTGGTGAGTTGGTCGAAGGTGAGCGTATTCAGGAAATGCGCATTGCCGGCGAGCTGGATGTCAGTCGTGGCGCAGTTCGTGAAGCACTTTTAATTTTGCAGCGCCGCCATCTGATTACTATCTTCCCGCGTCGTGGAGCGGTGGTGACTGAGCTCAGCCCCGCATCTTTGAAAAGTCTCTATGAGCTGCTGATTCTGCATTACAGCTTGATTGTGCGGCGCATATCCATGCTTTGGCATCAAGCCGATTTGCCACCTTTTATGACCGCATTAGCGGAAATGGAAGAGGCGCTTAGCACGCAAGATATTGAGCGCTTCTATGAGCGTGGCTATGAGTTACTGCGCTTGGCGCAACCATTTGCCGGAAATCCCTACCTCGATGCTATCTTGGCCGACTTGCAGCCTAGCGCACGGCGTGCGGCTTATTTAGCCTTGCAGGTTAGTCGCCGCGAAATGGAAGAGGCTTTTGGCTTTTTAAAGGGCCTGCTCGACGCCATCATGCTGCGCCAGAGCGATAGGGCTGTAGAGTTGTTAGAAGAATATTTGCTACATCAGCGTAATTTAGTGCTGGAATCTTTGCTTCGTGTTAAACAAATTGAAATGGCTTGGGCTCGTCGTCACCGCCGCTAGGAATATTTTATGCGTCTGAAAACCATCAAGCTGGCGGGCTTTAAATCGTTTGTTGACCCGACCAGCGCGCATTTCCCGACCAACCTATCTGCGGTTGTTGGGCCCAATGGCTGCGGCAAATCCAATATTATTGATGCGGTGCGCTGGGTAATGGGTGAAAGCTCAGCTAAACAGTTGCGCGGCGAGTCGATGACTGACGTCATTTTTAATGGCTCTAGCGTGCGCAAACCCGTAGGCCAAGCATCTATTGAGCTAATTTTCGATAACGCCGATAAATCCCTCGGCGGCGAATATGCGCAATACGCCGAAATCTCCATCAAGCGCGTAGTTACCCGTGAGGCGCGCTCAGATTACTTCCTCAATGGCACGCGCTGCCGCCGTAAAGACATCACCGACATCTTCCTAGGCACAGGCTTGGGACCACGCTCCTACGCGATCATCGAGCAGGGCATGATTTCGCGATTAATCGAGTCGAAGCCGGAAGAGTTGCGCGTGTATATCGAAGAGGCCGCGGGCATCTCGAAGTACAAAGAGCGTCGCCGCGAAACTGAAAATCGTATGCGTCACACTCGCGAGAACCTATCGCGCCTCAGCGATATTCGCGATGAGTTGGGCAAGCAGCTGTCGCATTTGGAAAAGCAAGCGCGTGATGCCGAGCGTTATAAAGAATTAAAGGAAGAAGAGCGCCTGCTCCGCGACCAACTTTATGCCTTGCGCTGGCGTGGCCTTGAGAGCCAAGTCACGCAGCAAGAAGCACAGATTCGCGAGTTAGAAACGCGCTTGGAAGCAGCAACCGCCAGCGTGCGTGAGTTTGAAACTGCGATTACGCGAGATCGTGAGCTGCAATTTAGCGTTAGCGATGAGTTTAATCGCGTGCAAAGTCAGTATTACCAACTCGGCAGCGACATAGCACGTTTGCAGCAATCCCAGCGCTATCAGCTCGAGCGCATCAGCGAAATTAACGCCTCAATAAACAGTGTTGAGCAGCAGCGTGAGCAAGCTCAGCAACTATTGGCGACTGACCGCGAAGCGTTAACGCTAGCCGAGTCGGAGCTCATGGAGCTATCGCCGCAGCAGGACCTATTGGAAGCGGAAGCGGAGGCCGCCAATGAGCAAGTTGCTGAAGCTGAGCTGACGCTGAACGAATGGCAGCAGAGCTGGGAGCAATTTCAGCAGCAATCACAAGCACCACGCCAACGCGCTGAAGTTGAGCAGTCACGCATTGCCCATCAAGAGCAGGCCTTGCGCCGCAGCCAAGAGCGCTTAGGGCGACTGGAAGCTGAGCAAGCGGGCTTATCTGGTGGCACTTTGCAGGCGGAGCTCGATGAGCTCAATGAGCAGGCCGCAGAGCATCAGCTCATGGCCGATGAAGCGCAGCAGCGCCTCGATGACACTGTCGAATCTTTGCAGTCGCAACGTGTGGCCTTAGGCGATGCCGGTACACGACTAGATGCCAAGCGCCAAGCCTTGCAGGCACTCTCGGGGCGTGAATCGGCGTTATTGGCGCTGCAAGAGGCGGCTGAAAAAGGCCAGCGCGGCGTTAACTCGTGGCTGCAAGCACATCAAATCGATACCACACCAATTGCTCACGCGCTGCGGGTAACGCCGGGTTGGGAGCGAGCGATTGAGACTGTCTTGGGTGCGCAATTACACACGGTGTCGGTGGGTTCATTAGATCATCTGGCCGATCAGCTTAATGACTTGCCGCAAGGTGTATTGTCGGTTGCTGAGGCCTCGAATGGCGCAGCGCTAACTACTGAAGGCACATTGGCAGCGCAGGTCACAGGGGCTCCGCATTGGTTGCAGCAGGCCTTGAGTCAGGTGCTGACAGCTGAATCGCTGCCGCATGCCTTGGCACAACGCCATCAGTTGGCTGCTACAAGTTCGTTGATCACGCAGGATGGCCTGTGGTTGGGCCAGCATTGGCTGCGCGTGCAAACGCAGGCGCAAGATGCCAGCGCTGGTGAGTTAGCGCGCCGGCGTGAATTGGGTGAATTGGCAGAGCAGCGCGAGCTATTAAGTGCTGAGCTTGATGCCGCGCAAAGCGAACAGCAGCAGTTACGCGAGTCATTGCGTGATGCCGAGGTCAATCGCGAGCAACAGCAGCGCGATGTCACGGCACGCTATCGACAAGTCAGCGATACGCAGGGGCAAATTGGCGCGCGACAAGTACGGCTAGAGCAGTTCATTGCTCGTCGTGACCGCATTTTGCAAGAAATTGATGAGGTCAGCCGGCAAACGCAGATCGACCATGAGTATTTAGCTGAGGCCAGATTAAGCCTGCAAGAAGCCATCGATCTGATGAGCAATGACACTCATCAGCGCGAAGTTTTACTAAGCCAGCGTGAAGGTCTGCGCGATCGGGTTGAACAGGCTCGGCAAATGCAGCGCGATAAGCGCGATGGCCTGCACCGCAGTGCGCTGGCGACACAAACCCTTACCGCACGCTGCCAAGGCTTGCGCGCCGGCCTTGAGCGTGTGAGCTCACAAGTCGATGATCTGCGCGAACGCCGCGAAAGTTTGGCTGAGCAACTGTTAGGCATTAACCAAGCGGCTTCGGAAGACCCGCAAATGCTTGAGGCTTTACTCGAGCAGCATTTGGAAACCGAGGCGCAGTTAGCGCAACTTCGTGACCAAGTTGAGGCCTTGCAAACACAGTTACGCGATGCTGAGGCTGGCCGTGCCCGCGCCGATCAACAGCAGCAAATTGTTCGTGACAGCCTCAATAGCCTGCGCATGGAGTGGCAAAACATCGCTACTCGCCGCGATGCTCAGGCGGATTTATTGAAGGAAGCTCAGGGCGACTTAGCGCAAATGCTCGAACAGTTGCCAGCTCAGGCGAGCGAGCAAGAGTGGCAGTTGTCATTGGAGCGCGTGGGTCAGCGCATTTCGCGATTGGGCGCTATTAACTTGGCAGCAATTGATGAATTTACCAGTTCATCTGAGCGAAAAACCTACTTAGATCAGCAAGATGCCGATCTAATGGAAGCGCTAGAGACATTGGAAAATGCCATCCGCAAAATTGATAAGGAAACTCGCGCCTTGTTTAAGGAGACCTTTGAGAAGGTCAACATTGGCTTGCAGGCGCTGTTTCCGAAAGTCTTTGGCGGCGGCAGTGCCTATTTAGCACTGACTGACGATGATTTGCTCGAGGCCGGCGTGACAATTATGGCGCGCCCACCAGGCAAGAAGAACTCGACAATTCACCTGCTCTCTGGCGGTGAAAAAGCGCTAACGGCGCTGTCGTTGGTGTTTTCGATCTTCCAGCTCAACCCGGCGCCATTCTGTTTATTAGATGAGGTCGACGCGCCGCTGGATGACGCTAACGTGGCTCGTTTTGCTAGATTAGTAGAAGAGATGTCACAGCAGGTCCAGTTCATTTATATTACGCACAATAAAATTGCCATGGAAATGGCCACGCAGCTAATGGGTGTCACGATGCAAGAGCCGGGCGTATCGCGATTAGTCTCGGTCAATGTGGATGAAGCCGCCGCGTTGGCGAATCAATAAGCCAGCATTTCGACGAACCAAATCAACATGAGTGCCACTATGAATACACAATGGGTTCAATATCTTATAGCTGCATTAGTGGTCGCAGTTATTATCTATTTATGGCGCAAGCGAGCCAATCGCTTAAGTTTGCGCATTGAGCGCGTGTCGCCGGAGCGTCTCGACAACACACCTATCGAGCGTAATGAGATCGTTGGCGAAGTTCGCGTGCGTGCGCGTGAGCAAGCCGCGGCGGCGGCATTAGCTGCTGAGCAATCTCGCATTGAGCCGACTATCGATAGAGCACCCGCGGTGGCAGAGGCTGTGGTTAAAGCAGCGCCTGAGGTAGTGCTTGAGCCGATGTCAGAGCCAGTTAGTAGCGAAGTTGAGGCTGCGGTTACTGAGGCTAAGCCCGTGTCAGAAGAGCCAACGGAAGCTGAAGCGCTTACTTTTTACCCTGGCTTTCAAGACGGCACTGGGCCTGCAGCTGCAATCATCGAAAACGAAGAGCCGCCAGTTGCCGCGCTAACTCAAGACGACTTATTTCCAGAAGCAGCGGATGACTCACCTTCACTTGGTGGCATCGACGAATCAGAGCTCGCCTTTGACCGCGTCATCTCTATTCATGTCATGGCGCGTGAAGATGGCATTCCCGGACGATTATTGCTCGAGCATTTGCTGCAATATGGCCTGCGTTACGGCGACATGGCTATTTTTCACCGCCATGAACATCCGACAGGTCAGGGCGCGATCTTGTTTAGCCTCGCACAAGCCATGGAGCCTGGCACTTTCGACATCGACACCTTGTCGCGTGACAACGTGCCTGGCGTGAGCTTATTTCTCGGCTTACCCGGCTATAAATGCCTAGTTGCCTATGACTTGATGATCGATACCGCACGTCGTTTATCCAGCGCTTTGCAGGCCGATATGCTCGATGATCAAGGTCAGATATTAACGGCTGGCAAATTAGCCGATTGGCGTGATGAGGTAGTGGCTATAGAAAGTCGCTCGCCCAGCGCCTAATGTCGGCAACTGCTTCTGTGAAAGTACGCATAGATGATCTGCGCCGCGTGCTGCGCGACCATGCCCATCGCTACTATGTTCTCGATGAACCGAGTCTGCCCGATGGCGAATACGATGCGCTGTATGCCGAGTTACTGGCGCTAGAACAAGCTCACCCCGAACTCATCACGCCCGACTCGCCAAGTCAGCGCGTCGGCGCTGCACCAGATTCAGCCTTCGAAACCATTACACACAGTGTGCCGATGTTATCGCTCGATAACGCTTTGACTGAAGATGAATGGCTGGCCTTTGACCAGCGCGCGCGTGAACGTTTGGGCTGGGATTTGAGCGTCGGCTTACCCTATGTCTGCGAGCCAAAATTCGATGGTCTCGCGGTCAGCCTGCTGTATCGCGATGGTATTTTGGTGCAAGCTGCGACGCGCGGCGATGGCCAATCTGGCGAAAACATTACCGCCAATATTCGCACTATTCGCAGCGTGCCATTGCGCCTAATACAGTCAAAATATGAGCCTAGCTTGCTCGAGGTTCGCGGCGAAGTATTGATGCCACAGCAAGGTTTTGAAGCGCTTAATGCCCATCAGATCGCACGTGGCGACAAGCCTTTTGCAAACCCACGCAACGCCGCGGCTGGCGCATTGCGTCAGCTCGATCCAAGCATCACCGCGCAACGTCCTTTAGATTTTTACGCCTATGCTGTCGCGCAAATTGAAGGCGCTGATTGGCCCAATAGCCATGGCCAAACCCTAAGCTGGTTAGTAAACCTAGGCTTTAAGCAAAGCCATTTGGTCAAGCAAGGTCGCGGCCCAGTTTTTGTGCAGCAGGCATGGCAGTCATTGCTCGATGCTCGTGAGTCATTGCCTTTTGCCATCGATGGCATGGTGGTGAAAGTCGACGACCGCCAGCTCCAGCGCGACTTAGGCTATGTCGCGCGAGCGCCGCGATGGGCGGTGGCTTATAAGTTCCCTGCGCAAGAGGCGAGCACGCTTTTAGAGGCGGTGGATTTTCAAGTTGGCCGTACTGGCGCTTTAACGCCGGTGGCGCGCTTAACACCAGTGTCTGTCGGCGGCGTTATGGTGAGTAATGCCACGCTGCATAATATCGACGAGATCGAGCGTCTAGATTTGCGCATTGGCGATCGTGTGGTGATTTATCGTGCTGGCGATGTCATCCCTAAAGTCATGCGCAGACTCGATGAAAACGACGCCGAGCATGAGCAGCGCCAACGCGTGTCGTTGCCGACGCAATGCCCCGTGTGCCAATCGGCCGTTGTGCGACTTGAAGATGAAGCGGTTGCACGTTGTGGCGCTGGGCTTTTTTGCCCAGCTCAGCGCAAAGAAGTGCTCAAGCATTTCGCCTCACGCCGCGCTATGGACATCGACGGCCTTGGCGACAAATGGATTGAGTTGCTCATTGCCCAAGAGTTAGTGCATAGCAGTGCTGATTTGTATTCGCTGACGCCTGAGCAACTATTAACTTTGCCGCGTATGGCAGAAAAGTCTGCAACCAATCTGCTCAATGCCATCGCGAAGAGTCGAGACACAACACTGGCGCGTTTTCTCTATGCGCTGGGCATTCGTGATGTTGGCGAGACCACGGCCGCGGCTTTGGCGCGCCAATTTGGTCGCTTAGATGCCTTGCTTGCTGCCGATGAAGCCGCGCTTTTAGCCACGCCCGATGTTGGCCCTGTGGTGGCCAGCTCGATACGCCAGTTCCTCTCCGAGCCACACAACCAGCAGATCATTGCGCAGTTACAGGCCGCAGGCGTGAATTGGTCGGATCAAGCCGCCGCGCAAGATTTACCTCAGCCCTTAGCCGGTCAAACTTGGGTGCTAACCGGCACCTTGGCAACTATTGGGCGCGATGAGGCCGGTGATCGTTTGCGTGCACTAGGTGCGAAAGTCAGTGGTAGCGTCTCGAAAAAGACCCATGCCGTGGTTGCTGGTGAGCGTGCTGGCAGCAAGCTCGATGCAGCCAAAGAGCATCAGGTGCAAATCTTAGATGAAACTGCGTTATTAGCACTGCTAGCTGAACATGAGCAGATGTCATGAGGGGCTTAATCGTGGCATGCATCGCCTTAATGTTAGCTGCCTGCGCATCGACATCGCCGCCGAGAAATGCACTTAACGTGTGTTCCGTGTTTGCCGAGAAAAAAGGGTGGCGTGAACCCGCTCGTGATTCGCAAGCGCAGTGGGGCATTCCTGCCTCAGTGTTAATGGCGACGATTTATCATGAGTCGTCATATCGTCATGATGCCCGCCCGCCGAAACGCTATTTATTAGGCTTTATCCCATGGGGTCGCGCCTCTTCGGCCTATGGCTATGCGCAAGCGCTAGACGGCACGTGGGATGAGTATGTGACTAGGCAAAATCGCTGGTTTGCCAGCCGCGATAATTTCTCTGACGCTATCGATTTCGTTGGTTGGTATCACTACGGCACGCGCATGGAGCTGGGCATTCAAGCAGGCGATATGCGCAATCTGTATTTGGCTTACCACGAAGGTCGCGCCGGTTTTGCGCGCAATAACTATCTGCGTAAACCGTGGCTAATGGCCTACGCCGATCGCGTTAAAAGCACTGAGCAGAATTACCGTGCGCAGCTAGCTTCGTGCGCGGCGTGGCGTCCATAAGCGCCCACGCTGCCAATCCCGCCAAATAAACCGATCTGGTGCTAGCTGCTTGGCTATAAAATCTGGCCACGGCGAGGGCGTGTTCGATATGCCATTGGCAATGATTTCCGCAGCTACCCAAGCCTGCGTATAGCCTTTGGCACCGTGGCCTATGCTGACATAGAGCGGCGGTAGATCAGGCGTTGCGAGTTCAGGTCGATGTTTTCGTGGCGGATACGCAGTTAATACATGTAGCAGCGATGGATCATGACGGCCAGCCATTGGTGAGAAGTCGGGCGTTTGCCAACGCAGGCTAGCGCGGCCTTGCCAGTCATCAAATGGCGGCAGACTTTCTGCCACACTCGGCACGCTTTTGCCTAACTCATTGGCATTAAATTGATGATCTTGGCGACGAATATCCGTTTGTAAGTCCATCGGCGAAAAAGTCGCGCCGACGCAGTGATTGCCATTATCGCTAGGCGTTAAATACCCGCCATAACAAAGTGTGGTGCGCAGCGGAAATGCTGTTGGAAATTGCGAGATTTGCCCACGCACAGGGCGCAAGGGCAGGCCATCGGTGAGCGAAATTGCTGAGCCACCGGCGTAGGCCAATACCAGCGCATCGGCAGAAAAGTAACCTTGCGTACTGCTAATGCGCCATCGCGAATCTAGAGCTTCCGCCCCGCACACACGGGTATTAAACAGCGTGCGAATATTCTCATGCGCCAATAGCGTGCGTAACAGCCCATCCGTGCGAATAAAGCCGGCATCGGGGAACCACAATGCCGAGCGATTTAACGTTACGCCGGCTTGCTCGCTGGCAGCCTCAGCATCTAAGCGCCAAACCTGTTTTTGCCACCATGGATGGCTGGCGTCGACATCTTGCAAGCTGCGCTCTTGATCAAGCCAAAGCACGCCGGTTTGCTGAAAATGCTCTGCAAATGGCGGCTGTTGCAGCAGCGCCAAAGTATGCAAATAGGCCAATGACTGCAGATGGTTAGGCGTTAGCTCAGCATTAACCAGTTTGGGATAAACAATCGCTAAGGGATTACCAGAGCCGCCGGAGCCAGGCTTGCTAGCGGCATCGAGCACAGTGACTCGATAGCCGCGATTAGCCAATACCCATGCGCAACTAGCGCCAGCTATGCCAGCGCCAACAACGACAATGTGCTGCGTCATAAACGCTTCAAAATAAGCGGTTTCAAAATAGAATGCTTATGGCAAGGTGAGCTTAAAAGGCTTAACCGTAACGCGCGCATAAACACCGGCGGCCACATAGGGGTCGCTATCGGCAAACGCCTGCGCATCTACGAGGCTGTCGAACTCTGCAACCACCAAACTGCCAGTGAAACCAGCAGGGCCGGGGTCTGGGCTATCGATGGCCGGCAGTGGCCCAGCAAGAAGTAGGCGGCCTTCATCTTTGAGCGCGTTTAAGCGAGCTAAGTGCGCTGGGCGTGCAGCTTGGCGGCCTGATAAAGAGTCGGGAGTATCTTCACACCAAAGGGCATACCACATTATTGTTCTCCATTTTCCTGAGCCGGCGCTTCAATTATCGCACCACTTTTTACTAGCCAAACGCCTTGCGCAATAACGAAGCCGAAGGTCATTGCCATGCTGCCAAAAAGCTTAAAGTCGACCCAATACTCTGTCCAATACAGCACGACGGCGGCATTAGCAGCAGCGGCGACGAGGAAAAATATCGCCCAAGCCATATTGAGGCCGCGCCATTGCGCTGGGTTTAAGTTCACCGCGTGACCCATCATGCGCTGGATGATTGGTTGTGAGCCCAGCCATTGGCTGCCGAGAAAAACCAGTGCGAGTAAGACGTAGACGCCAGGTGCTTTCCATTGCAGGTATTTTTCATCGTGCAAAATGAGCGTTAACGAGCCCAAGCCTAAGGTGGCGGCGACGGTGATCCATTGGCTGGTTTCTAAGCGCCGCTGTTGCCACCACATATAGCCGTAGATGACCACGACAGCGACCATTAACACGCCGGCGGCGACAAACACGCCTTCTAATTTATAAGCGATAAAAAACAAGATGATGGGTAGGAAATCCAACAAGGCTTTCATGACAGCTCCGTCTCGGTGAGTGCCGCAAGCCGCGGCAAACCTGCTAAAGTGCTGCATCTTAAAGCAGCACATGAGCGCCGACCATGCCCGCGATCGATTTACACAGCCATAGCCGCTATTCCGACGGCAGTTTATCGCCTACTGAGTTAGTCGCCTTGGCCGCGAAAGCCGGAGTCAAAGCTTTGGCATTGACCGATCACGACAGTGTTTCGGGTGTGCCAGAGGCGCAAGAAGCTGCGCTCGAGCATGGCATTACTTTGATTCCCGGCGTTGAGATTTCCGCCAGCTGGGGTGTGCATAATGTTCATATTATTGGCCTGCAAGTCGATATTCATCATCCCGTGTTAGTTGCAGGCCTTGCTCAGCAGGCCGGCGCTCGTGCGCGCCGCGCTATCGCTATTGCTGAGCGTTTAGAAGCGCTGGGCATGACCGGCGTATATGAAGGTGTACTGGCGCTCGCGCGTGACCCGGAAAGCATTAGCCGTACACATTTTGGTCAATGGCTATATACAAATGGTCATGTCACTACGGTGCAGCAGGGTTTCGATCGCTATTTAGGCCCGCGCAAACCGGCGTCTGTGCCCATGCCTTGGGCCAGTTTGGAGGATACCGTGTCGTGGATTTTGCAGGCGGGTGGGGTGCCGGTGTTGGCGCATCCCGGCCGTTACCCGCTGTCACGAACCAAAATGCGCGAGATGATGACGGCGTTTCAAGATGCTGGCGGCTTGGCTATTGAGGTAGCCACGGCGACTGAAAAGCCCGATATGGTGCAGTATCTAGCCCAACTCGCGCAGCAACGTGGCTTGGCAGCATCGCAAGGCAGTGATTATCATGGCAAACCGGCGCCGTGGATTGCTTTGGGCCGGTTCCCGAAATTGCCCAAAGGCTGCGAGCCCGTTTGGCAGCGTTGGGGTTGGGCCGCAGATGCCTTTAGTTCAGAACAAGCAGCTCCTCAACTAGTATAAGTATAAGCACCTTAAGGATTTACCCATGACACAGCATTGGCGTATTCACCCAGATAATCCTCAGCCACGCTTACTGAAACAGGCCGCTGATCGCCTCATGGCGGGCGATCTAATTGTCATGGCCACCGATGCCAGCTATGTACTTGCTTGCCGCATTGGCGATAAATCCGCGATGGAGCGCCTGCGCCGCTTGCGTGAGCTCGATGAGTCTCACCATCTAACGCTGATGTGCCGCGATTTATCGGAAATCGGCACTTATGCCAAGGTCGACAACAGCGTATTTCGCCTGCTAAAAGCGCATACGCCAGGACCTTACACTTTTATTTTGCCGGGCACGCGCGAAGTGCCGAAGCGCTTATTGCATCCGAAAAAACAAAGCATCGGTATTCGTGTGCCAGCGCACCCCGTGCCACTTGGGCTATTGGCGTTGCTAGACGAGCCGCTGTTAACCGCAACGTTATTGATGCCCGGCGACTCACTGCCGATGACTGATCCTGATGAGATAGTTGAGCGTCTGGCGCGTCGGGTAGAGGCCATTTTGGATTCAGGACATGGCGGCGTTAGCAGCACATCGGTGATTGATTTCACTACCGATACGCCGGAAGTCATGCGCGAAGGTCTAGGCGATGTCAGCGCCTTTCGCGACTAACAACGGCTAAAAGCTAAAAATGGCGGGTTATTTCGTTAAAATAGCGGCATAATTCGCCAAACCTACCGCTGAGAAGCGGCAAACTCCGAGATAACGCCATGCCAGCTGAGTCCATGACCACAGCCGAAAGCACCAGTAATCAAGTTCCCGAGGTGTCAATGACGCCGCCGGCAGACTTGTTTGCTATTGCAAAGGTGAATGGCGAGGACTACACCAAGCTTCCCGATGACCTCTATATTCCGCCCGATGCCCTACGTGTTTTTCTCGACACTTTCGAGGGGCCACTAGATCTTCTGCTCTATCTTATTCGTGCGCAAAATATCGATATTTTGAATATTCCGGTGGCGCGTATTACCCACCAATATTTGGAATACGTGAATTTGATGCAGGCGGCTAATTTCGATTTAGCTGCTGAATATCTGCTGATGGCAGCTTGGTTGGGCGAAATTAAGTCACGCTTACTGTTGCCGCGGCCCGTCAATGCCGAGGGTGAAGAAGAGGCCGATCCACGAGCTGAGCTTATTCGTCGGTTGCAAGAATATGAGCGCTTCAAGCAAGCCGCTGAGCATATCGATAGCCTACCTTGCGAAGGCCGTGACTTTTTTGTCGCGCAAGCACAAGCGCCGGATTACCAGCGCCCAGTAGAGCCGCCACAGGTTGAGCTACGCGAACTATTATTGGCCTTGCAAGATGTGTTGAGCCGCGCCGATTTAACCGTGTCACACCAAATTTCACGCGAATCGCTGTCTTTGCGCGAACGCATGAGCAATATTTTGGAGCTATTACGAGGTCAACGCTTCGTGCCATTTGTGCAATTATTTAGTGTCAGTGAAGGCCGCTTGGGTGTGGTCGTGTCGTTTATGGCGATCTTGGAATTGGTCAAAGAAGGCTTAATCGACATCGTCCAAGCCGATGCTTTTGCCGATTTGCATGTTCGAGCGCGCATTGGCGAGGCACAAGGTAATGATCTTGATCTTGGCGATGACTCGTCTGAGAGCGATGTAGAGAGGGCATTTGATGAATCCTGATGAACTCAAATCGATTATTGAAGGCGCGTTGTTTGCCGCTGGTCGCGCGTTGAGCATTGAGCAGATTCAAGCTTTGTTCGATGAAGCACATCGGCCAGATGCCGGCAGTATCAAAAGCTTGCTCGATGCCTTGTATGCAGACTATGCCGATCGCGGCGTTGAGCTTAGGCAAGTCGCCTCAGGCTGGCGCTTTCAGGTTCGCCATGATGTTGGCCCGTGGGTAAGCAAGCTCTGGGATGAACGCCCGCAGCGTTATTCCCGTGCGTTGCTAGAGACACTGGCGTTGATTGCCTATCGCCAACCTATCACGCGTTCTGAAATTGAAGATATTCGTGGCGTGTCTGTCAGCACCGCCATTGTAAAAACTCTGCTAGAGCGCGAATGGGTGCGTGTAGCAGGACATAAAGAAGTGCCCGGCCGGCCGGCGTTATTTGCCACCACACGGCACTTTCTTGACGATTTTAATTTAAAAAGCCTAGCGGATTTACCCGCGCTGGCATCGATACGCGATCTCGCCGAGATTGCGGCCGACTTGGAAGCAGCTGCTCATGAGTGAAAAATTACAGAAAGTTCTCGCCCGTTCTGGCTTAGGCTCACGCCGGCATATGGAAC
>Ga0208814_1000759_pt1 | contig 17510 bp, 17 predicted proteins | sample MalvirAntarct_55_FD_184253 | JGI IMG/M metagenome (GOLD analysis project Ga0208814, IMG submission 184253) | Marine viral communities from the Global Malaspina Expedition - Malaspina viral metaG Antarct_55 (SPAdes) (version 2) | ecosystem: Environmental > Aquatic > Marine > Oceanic | place...
CTCAACAATTCAAAAATAACGGTGGATGCCATCCTTACAAAAAAAGGAAGAGAAGCCTTAGCCAGAAACGATGGCTCTTTCAGAATAACGCAGTTCGCACTAGCAGATGATGAAATTGATTACACTCAATATAACCCATCACACCCTTCTGGTTCTTCATTTTATGGAGAGGCTCTCGACAACATGCCTTTATTGGAAGCATTTCCAGATGAATCACAAATAATGAAGTATAAGCTTGTTACACTCCCAAGAGGAACAGCTAAACTTCCAGTATTAGATTTAGGGTACACAGCTATTACTTTAAAGCAAGGGGCACAACTTTCAATAACCCCTCAGACACTTAACTATCTTGACGCAGCTCAATCTTTTGAGACAAGTGGATATAGTGCAACTATTTCTGACATAAGATTACTTTCAACTTTTAATGGTGTAGGGATTAATTCTAACGCTGCTATTCAAGCAAATCAACAAGCAAATACAACAGTAGGAACAAGTGTTTCCAAAACTGTTATTGGAACACAAATAAACTTAAGAGCTACTACAGTTAACACTCTATTTGGGACAAACTCTTCTATTAAAACAACTATTACAGTTGTAGGGTTAGATTCAGGTGCTCGTATCACTGTTCCAATAACTATTAACAAAACCGCTACAACATAATAAGATATGGGATTCAAAAGATTAGATCCAGAAGATTTTTTAATAAGTTCAGATGCTGTATCACAAACTGTATGGAGCAATAATACTGCAACTTTAAATGAGTTTTACACCTCATCAGCTCAAAACGTAGCATCTATTTCAGGTGACTACTATTTAGTAGTCTATCAAACAGCCTCTAACGATGCTGATGCATCTCCTCAGTTTGATCTTGCCTATGGGGATAAGACATCAGGAGGAGCTATTTACTTCAATGATGCTGTAACCGATAGATCTCCTTCTTCTACCGTTTACGGACAGTATAGAAGTTTAGTACTAGAAGATGAGACTGCAGATTTCACATTTGGTACAGCTACAGCAGTAGAGTATATATATGCTATGTCTATTGAAAGAAGTAGATATAAAGAAAAACTATTGCCTGGATCCTTTAATATTACATTACAAGGGGCTACTGGTAATCCTATATATTTGACAGACAATTCTAAAGAAGTTACTGTTCCTGATTATTTTGGGTCACAAAGAGCTTATCAAATAGTAAGGACTAATGATGCTAATACCTTCGGAATCTCTAATGGGATTAATGGAGGTTATACTACTTCTTACGGATCCTATGGATTATACCTACCAGATACTGGTCTTATTTTATTCAATGGTCCAGCATTAGATTTAGGACCGGGACAACCAATAGCCACAGCTGCAGATTATGGTATTGGGTTAGGAACTAATAGAGCGTTAAACACAGATGCGAACAACTCAGGTAAACTCTATAATGCGATTGTAAAAGGAGCTTCATTTAAAGTAAACTGTGAAGAGACTCTATCATCAGATTTTGTATTTGTAAGAGCAAGAAACGCAGAGTTCAATTATTCTGAAAATCCATCATATATACAAGGAACTACTGGAGAAGTTTATTGGGATTATTTTATTAATAGTCCTCAATCATATATTACTACTGTAGGTCTTTATAATGATAATAATGATTTATTAGCCGTAGCAAAATTATCGAAACCTCTACCAAAAGACTTTACTAAAGAAGCACTTATACGTGTAAAACTTGATTTTTAAAAATGAATGGGGGCCTTCAAACAACTAAAATCACAAGACATAATAGTTTCACCCTTAGAATTAAACAAGGGATATGAAGCTCGTACTCAACCTTTAACTCAATCTAATCAAGGTTATGGGTTTATTTTGTACGGAGGAGGTGTCTATGGACAAGACTCTAAGGCAGATGGAGTTTGGGCTAATGATATAGGTATTGACCGGTATATTGGGGTAAATACAAAATACACTGCTACCGGAGAAGATACTGGGTATTTTACTTCATATAATAGAAGTAGTATTTACCATTCAATAAAACAGCTTTACTACTCAAACTACCTCTCAGGATCAAAAGATCAGTTCGGTAGAGTAGTTTCTTCTCCTGCAGATCTCCCTTATTTCAGACCAGACGGAGTTGTAACAGGGAATAGGTACAATCCAATCTATGACAACTATAGGCAAACAGATCTTATTGAGGATAAAACATTTCCTTCTATGTCTAATGCTTATATAGGAGTACTGTCAATACCTACAGGAGTTTTTGGTGACTTTATACAACCAGGTTCCTTTAAACTTTCCGCTCCTGCTTATTCAGGGTCTGGAGGGGGTACTATTACAGATGATGGTGAAGGTAGGTTGATATCTGGTTCAGACAATGAAGTGGTAGGTAATATTATATACACTCATGGACAGGCTGTATTAACAAATTACAGGTTGCAGGGATATCATTATCAAGATTATTCTGAAGACCCTTATGGACAGACACCTGGAGGTGATGATTATTTTTATTCATTTTTCTCAGGATCAGAAGCCACGTGCTCATTTTCATCTTCATATACTATATATGAAACCCAATATAAATGTACAATAGGAGAAAGTGAGTATAACTACACACAAAATCCATCTGCTATAAGTGGCAGTAACGGTAATCCGTATTATTATATAACAGAATCATATTTCTCACCCTATGTAACAACTGTGGGTCTTTATAATGATTCTTACGAACTATTAGCTGTAGGTAAACTGGCAAAACCGTTACCAACTTCTAACTTAACTGACACAACAATCCTAGTAAATATTGATAGGCAATAGATTTGTTAATATTTATATAAAACAGCATTAGGAAATGGCTAAATTATTATCATTATCTGGGATAGAAACGGGGAATCTAGTTGAAGCACAACACGTTTCTCAGTCTATCTTAGCATTTAGGGGTCTCGAAGCATATGATATCACGGTATCAGGCTCCGTAGCAATAAACGGAATAACCTATCCATATAAAGATGCTGATAGCGGTTCAGTATTAATGACTGACGGAGCAGGAAATGCTACCTTTCAGCCAGTATTTACATCTGCTTCCTATATTAGCTCATCAAACGTAGATGGACCTTATGGGATGGATAGTGTACAATCTGCATCTTGGTCTCAATACGCTGTAAATGCAGGATTTGCTACTAACGCCAATGCTGCTGTTTTTGCAATATCAGCACAAACTGCAACTACTGCAACAACTGCTTCTTTCGCACTTTCTGCTTCTTTTGTACAACAGAAAGGTTCTGAGAAGTTTTGTTTTGTAAACCAAACAATAGTTCCCGTAGTTCATGGATTAGAATCTGAAAGCGTTGTAGTACAATCTTATGAAGAAAACCCTACAACAACTAAACTTGAACTTATCATACCTGATAATGTTGTTATTGATTCCAAATCTCAAGTTACTGTAAAATTTGCGGTACCTACTACAGGATGTATTACAATATCAGGAGGAGGGTTCTTAAGGAGTGGATCTGTAGAGGTAGCTCAAACCGCTTCCAGAGTTCAAAACTCTTTGATAAATGGTACAGGTATTGACGCATTAGAATTCGATGGATCTTCTGTACAGACTGTATCTATAAATCAAACGTATATTCACCCATCTTCCTCATATGCTTTAACAGCTTCCTATGTGAGTTCAAGCAATATTGATGGACCTTTTGGGATGGATAGTATATTATCTGCATCATATGTTTTATCATCATCCTATGCTGTAACATCCTCACATTCTTTAGAGGCTATATCTGCATCATATGTCTTATCATCATCTTATGCTGTAACCTCCTCACATTCTTTAGAGGCTATATCCGCATCATATGTTTTATCATCATCCTATGCTGTAACATCCTCACATGCTTTAGAGACAGTCTCTGCATCTTACGTAGAAACAGCATCCTATGCTGTAACATCATCACATGCTTTAGAGGCTATATCTGCATCATATGTTTTATCATCATCTTATGCTGTAACATCATCACATGCTTTAGAAACAGTCTCTGCATCATATGCATTAACAGCATCCTATGCTATATCTTCATCACATACAGAGTTTGCAGATAGTTCATCATATGCATTAACATCATCTTATGCTGTAACATCATCACATACAGAGTTTGCAGATAGTTCATCATATGCATTAACATCATCTTATGCTGTAACATCATCACATACAGAGTTTGCAGATAGTTCATCATATGCTCTAACAGCTTCATACGCTATTTCATCATCTGTAGAAATTACTAAAGAAGTATCATCATCATATGCAGAAACAGCATCTTATGCTATATCATCATCACATACAGAGTTTGCAGATAGTTCATCATATTCGGTAACCTCCTCTTATGCTGTAACAGCATCACATACAGAGTTTGCTGATAGTTCATCATATGCATTAACAGCATCTTATGCTATAACAGCTTCATTAGCTCTGACAGCTTCTTTTTTAAATAATGCCTCTTATGACCAATCAGTATCCTCAGCAACACCAGCTACGTTCAATATAGTGCATAACTTAAAAAGTACATTCCCTATAGTAGCCTCTTATAATAACATAAATCAACAGGTTATACCAGAAACAGTAGAAATAATAAACGTTAACCAAGTAGATGTTACCTTCGCAGGAGCCTTTACAGGTAATATAGTAGTAAAGAAATAAACTAATATTTATAATAAAAACACAATAGATGAGAATAGATAACGCCCAATTTACCGGATCTGCTACAGGTACACAGGCAACAGCAACCCTATCAGGGTCGTTTTCTGGATCACACGAAGGTACAGGTGCTAGACTAACAGAACTAACTGCTTCCAAACTTTTATTTTCTGCTTCCCATGGTTTAGGGATAGAAAATACATTTGACTATGATGCAACTTCCAACCAATCGATCAGTGTAGACACAGGATCAACACATTTTATTGATGGTGTAGCGAAGGTTGCAGATTCAACAGTTGATACCGGGAGCTTTATGGTAACCTCCTCAGACGCAAAAGCTTCAACAGGACAGATTATTTTTGAACAAGGAGACGGAACATTATTTTCACAAAGTATTGTTGCTGCAAGTGTTGTAGGATCACTGACTCAAGGTCAAGGTGTCGATTCATTTAGCTATATCGGTTCAGGGAACACTACAGTAGGTATTTCAGCATACTCATCATCTGCAGCTACTGATTTAACTAATCTTTCTTCTTCTTTATCTGGAACTTCTGTTGACTTGACTAATGTTTCCGCATCTCTCACTATTACAGACCAAGCAATCAGTAGTTCAGTAGCAACCTTATCAGGATCAGCATCTGATGCAAGACAAAAATTAGGGACTGATTTAGATGCAGTTAGTGCATCATTTAGCACATCTCAAACAGCATTAAGTTCCTCACTAACAACAACTGATCAAACAATATCGGCTTCTTTAGCAGCGTTGTCAGGATCAGCATCTGATTCAAGACAAAAATTAGGGACTGATTTAGATGCAGTTAGTGCATCATTTAGCACATCTCAAACAGCATTAAGTTCCTCACTAACAACAACTGATCAAACAATATCGGCTTCTTTAGCAGCATTATCAGGATCAGCATCTGTTGCTAGGGGTTTATTAACTGGAGACTCTTCAGCATCCTCAGCTTCTTTTAACGCAAGGATCAACGATAATGATCTGGATATACTCGGTTTAAACGTATACTCAGCCTCTCTAAAGGACGCAATCACTGTTAGTGGAACTAGTGTGACCGTGCTTGGAGATCTTACCGTAAACGGCACCCGAACGATTGTAAACTCGACTCAAGTTGATATTGGGGACAACACTATAAATCTAAACGGAACAGCAGGAGCTTTAAAAGGAGGTATTGAAGTAAACGATCCAAGTGGTCCAGTATCAGGTTCATTGCTTTGGGATTCTGCAACAAATTACTGGATCGCAGGTCCTTCTCAGTCTGAATCTAGAATATTAACTTCAGAGGGATTAGGCATTTTATCATCTTCATTACAGATTGCAGGTGATATCAGCGGATCTTTCACATTAGTTTCTGCTTCATTCAGTACATCTCAAACAGCTTTAAGTGCTTCTCTAACAACAACTGATGTATCAATATCGGCTTCTTTAGCAGCATTATCAGGATCAGCATCTAATGCAAGACAAAAATTAGTGACTGATTTAGATGCAGTTAGTGCATCATTTAGCACATCTCAAACAGCATTAAGTAGCTCAGTTTCCACTGACTTGACAGCATTAAGCTCTTCTGCTTCAACAGCACGTGAAGATTATTTTAACACTGTTAGCGTTTCCTCGATAGCAAATACAATCACACTTACTAAAGGTGATGGAGCTACAAGCGTACAGAACTTAGTATCAAGTAGTTACGCAGTAACAGCTTCATTTGCAACTAACGTAGGATCAGCAACGGATTCTAAAACATATAACACAAGTATAGAATCATCACCATTCAACTTTGAACAAGGAACATTCCATATAATAACAACCGCAGTAACAGGAACATTACCACCTACTCCTGATTCAGGAGATAGAGTAGCAGTAATGAATCTAACTGCAAACAACCCAGTGGTTAATCGAAATGGTTCAAACATTATGGCCTTAGCTCAGAATTTAAGTATTGATAGCGGAAATGCATCATTTCAACTTATCTATACTGACGCAACAAATGGATGGATTTTATTAGGAGCAAACAACTAAGATTACTTACAGATAGTAATTATTGTATTTTATAACTAAACAACAATATGAGAATAGATGACGCAATATTAAGTGGTTCAATAGTAGGTTCATCAGCTGTTGCATCACTTTCAGGATCTTTTACAGGATCAGGTCATATTACTTTAGCGGATACAGCTTCACTTGTTATATCAGCATCTTATGCTCTAACAGCATCATACTCTGTAACATCTTCATTATCAGTATCATCATCTTATGCTGTTACTGCCTCATATGTTTTAGGTGCTATAAGTAAAAGCTACCCAACCCAAACTTTCAGTACTGATTTTAACTTTATAAAAGACGTTTATCATATCGTAAATACGGTTGAAATTACAGGTTCTCTACCCTCAACTCCTTTAAACGGAGATCAGGTAGGATTGTTAAACTTAGGAAGTAGTAACCCTCTTGTTAATCGAAATGGAAATAACATAATGGGTTTATCTCAGAATTTAACAGTAGACTCAGAAAACGCATCATTTCAACTTTTATATTCAGACGCTACCAACGGTTGGATATTTGTTGGGGCAAATAACTAATATTATAATATGAGTAAATATACAGATTTTTATCCAGCGTCAGTAGCCTCAAGTTTTCCATATACTGGATCGGCAACTATAACAGGTTCATTAGCAGTTACTGGAAGTGGAAACTTTGAATATAAAGTCGAAGTTTTTGCATGGAGTTCAGCTCCTTCAAACATGATTATCTCAAGACAACAATTAGCAGGAGCAGGAACACAAGCAGCAGCAGTAGCTTTTGGAGGAGTAACAGACGAAGCAGGTGTAAACCTCCAAAGTGCCACAGAAGAATACAACAGTGGAACATGGAGTCCAGGTGGTAACATGAATATTGCAAGACGTACTTTGGGAGGAGTAGGAACTCAAACAAATGCATTAGCTTTTGCAGGAGCAGCAGCTGCCCTTACAGGTGCCACAGAAGAATACAGCAGTGAAGTATGGACTTCTAAAAATACTCAGGGAACAAGATCAAGTGTAGCGGGAGCAGGAACACAAACAGCAGCAGTATCCTTTGGGGGAAGTACTAATCCAACAGCAGTGGCTACCACACAACTATACAACAGTGGGAATTGGAGCCCAGCTGCTAACATGATTACTGCAAGACGTGAGCTAATGGGAGCAGGAACCCAAACAGCAGCTTTATCTTTTGGAGGACAAACTCCAACACTCTCAGGTGTCACAGAAGAATTTACTAGCGGAGTATGGACTCCTGGAGGTACCATGGGAACTCCAAGAGTTAGCGCAGGAGCATCAGGAACACAAACAGCAGCATTAACTTTTGGAGGAAAAGACCCAGCACAACTATCCACCACAGAAGAATATAATAGCAGCATATGGAGTGCAACACCTGCTAACCTGATTATTGCAAGACATTTTTTAGGAGGAACAGGAACTCAAACAGCAGCTTTAGCTTTTGGAGGAATAAATACCCCAACAGTCTTAAATTCTACAGAACAATACACCGCTGCATCATCAACACCAACAAACGGATTTAACTTTGATTCTGTAACTGGAGATACTACCGTATTAGCTTTAGTTCAAACATCTGCAGGAAAGCATAAAAAAAATATTGAACCTTTAGGTTCACAGATGAGTAAAATAGGAGCATTACGTCCAGTACGATATAACTGGAAAGACATAACTGCACCTGAGGAGATAGGATTTATAGCTGAGGAGGTACAAAAGATATACCCTGAACTAGTAGGAACTGATGCTGCTGGTAAAGTAAATGGTATTAACTATGCTAAAATGGTATCTGTACTTGTCAAATCAGTTCAAGAACAACAAGAAGAGATTGATTTGTTAAATAACGAGTTAGACAACTTAATAAAATAATAATACACTATGAGTAAGTATACTGATTTTTTTACTGCTGCTGGTACAGGATTATACCCTCATACTGGTTCAGCTGCTATAAGTGGTTCACATCATGTTACTGGTAGTGTTGATTTTGCTTATTTCCAACCTGCTACAACCGCTGGATGGAGTTCTGGTGGTACCATGGCTACTAAAACAAGTGGTATGGCAGGAGCAGGTACACAGACGGCAGCTTTAGCTTTTGGAGGTTTTACAGGAGCCTCCAACGTAAACGCCACAGAAGAATACAACGGTACAGTATGGAGTCCCGGTGGTAACCTGACTATTCCAAGACGTAACTTCGGAGGAGCAGGAACCCAAACAGCAGGATTAGCTTTTGGAGGACTTGGCCCAACAGGAAACTCAAATGCCACAGAAGAATACAACGGTACAACATGGAGTCCCGGAGGTAACCTGGGAACTCTAAGAGAATCTTTAGCAGGAGCAGGAACTCAAACAGCAGGATTAGCTTTTGGAGGATCATTTTGGAGGAAATGGCCCAACAGGAAACTCAAATGCCACAGAAGAATACGACGGTACAACATGGAGTCCCGGAGGTAACCTGGGAACTCTAAGAGAATCTTTAGCAGGAGCAGGAACTCAAACAGCAGGATTAGCTTTTGGAGGATCAACCCCAGCAGACACAGGTGCCACAGAAGAATACAACGGTGCAGTATGGAGCCCAGCTGCTAACATGCCTACTGCAAGACAAGGTTTAGCAGGAGCAGGCACACAGACGGCAGCTTTAGCCTTTGGAGGACTTGTAGCACCAGGCACCTTCAAAACTACCACAAACCAGTACAGCAGTGGAGTATGGAGTAATGTTACTGACATGATTGCCCCTGGAAGACGTGGTTTAGCAGGAGCAGGAACTCAAGCAGCAGCTTTAGCTTTTGGAGGAGGAACACCATCTAGCACAGCTAGCACACAAGAATACAATAGTGGGACATGGAGTGCAGCACCTTTTAACCTAACTACTGCAAGACAATTTTTATCAGGAGCAGGAACACAAGCAGCAGCTTTAGCTTTTGGAGGATTCGACGGTCCTACTTACGCAGGTGCCACAGAAGCATACTTCGAATCGTCACAACCCGCAGGTTTTAAAAACGGATTTAACTTTAATAACACCACAGGTGATACAACGGTAATCAACTTAATCCAAACTTCAGCGGAACGATTGGTTTTAAAAACGGATTTAACTTTAATAACACCACAGGTGATACAACGGTAATCAACTTAATCCAAACTTCAGCGGAACGATTTAAAAAGAATATCCAACCTCTTGATAATCAGATAGATAAGATAAAAGCTTTAAAACCAGTTAGTTATGATTGGAAAACAGGTGGAAAAGACATTGGGTTTATTGCTGAAGAGCTAAACCAAGAATATCCTGAGCTGGTAGCAAAAGATAAGTTTGGGGATGTTTCTGGAGTAAACTATTCCAAGATGGTTTCTTTACTTGTAAAATCCGTACAAGAGCAGCAGACACAAATAGAAAATATCAATAACAAGATTAAAAATATTAAAAAGTAATATATGAGCAAGTTTACAGATTTTTACCCTTCATCCGCAGGTACAGGGTTTCCATTTACAGGTTCAGCAGAAGTTTCAGGTTCTGTAGATGTTGTTGGTAGTGTTGATTTTGCTTATAAGCAACTAAGATATCGAGGTGTCTGGTCTGTAGCTGATCCCCTGAATATTTCAACACGTGAATTAGCAGGAGCAGGAACCCAAGCAGCAGCATTAGCTTTTGGAGGAGACCCACCAGCAGCCGCAGGTGTCACAGAAGAATACAACGGTACAGTATGGAGTCCCGGAGGTACCATGGGAACTCCAAGGTCCCGACTAGCAGGAGCAGGAACTCAAACAGCAGCATTAGCTTTTGGAGGAGCAACCCCGGGGAACTCAGGTGCCACAGAAGAATACAACGGAGCAGCATGGAGTCCAGCAGCTACCATGGCAACTCCAAGACAGTTTTTAGCAGGAGCAGGAACTCAAACAGCAGGATTAGCTTTTGGAGGACAATCGCCAGGAATAACAAATGTCACAGAAGAATTTAGTAGCGGAACATGGGAACTGCAAGGGTCCGACTATCAGGAGCAGGAACCCAAACAGCAGGATTAGCTTTCGGAGGAAATACACCAGCATTCACAAATGTCACAGAAGAATACAACGGAGAAGTATGGAGTCCAGGTGGTAACCTGTCCACTGCAAAATATAGTATGGGAGGAGCAGGAACTCAAACAGCAGCATTAGCCTTTGGAGGAAGAACACCATCAGGAGTCATATCTGCCACAGAAGAATACAATAGTGGAGTATGGAGTAATACACCTCCAAACATGAATATTGCAAGACGTCTTTTAGCAGGAGCAGGAGGCCAAGCAGCAGCTTTAGCCTTTGGAGGATTTACAACCGGCAACACAAATGCCACAGAAGCATGGGTTACAACCTCAGGAGGAGGTGGCACAACAGGAGGTAGCTGGAGTGCAGCACCTTCAAACATGATTACTCCAAGAACAGAATTAGCAGGAGCAGGAACCCAAGCAGCAGCATTAGCTTTTGGAGGACAAGACGCATCAGGATTCCTAGGTACCACAGAACAGTACATCAGTGGAGTATGGGGTACAGTACCTTCAACCATGGGAACTCCAAGAGCTACTCTAGGAGGAGCAGGAACCCAAACAGCAGCATTAGCTTTTGGAGGAAGAACACCAACAAACCAAAGTGCCACAGAAGAATTTAGTGGTGGAACATGGAGTCCAGCTTCTAACATGAATACTGGAAGACGTGGTATGGGAGCATCAGGAACTCAAGCAGCAGCTTTAGCTTTTGGGGGGGGTCAACCAACAAACGTAAACGCCACAGAAGAATATAGCAATGAAGCGTGGAGTAATACACCTCCAAACATGACTATTGCAAGACGTCTTTTAGCAGGAGCAGGAACCCAAACAGCAGCATTAGCTTTTGGAGGAAATGACTCAGCAATCACAGCTGCCACAGAAGAATTTAGTAGTGGAGCATGGAGTCCCGGAGGTACCATGCTTATTCCAAGACGTGAATTAGCAGGAGCAGGAACCCAAGCAGCAGCATTAGCTTTTGGAGGACAAGACCCAGCAAACTCAGATGCCACAGAAGAATACAACAGTGAAGTATGGAGTAATGCACCTTCAAACATGAATATTGCAAGACGTAGTTTAGCAGGAGTAGGAACCCAAGCAGCAGGATTAGCTTTTGGAGGAGCAGCCCCAGGATTCACAAATGCCACAGAAGAGTGGGTAGCAACCCCTGAAGGTACTGTAACAGGATTCGATTTTAATGGATCAACAGGGATTACAACGGTTAAAAACTTAATCCAAACATCTACTGAGGCACTAAAGATGAATATTCAACCTTTAGATTCTCAAATGAGTAAGATTAAAGGATTAAACCCTGTAAGGTATGATTGGAAAACCGGTGGAAAAGATATTGGATTTATCGCAGAAGACCTAAACAATACTTATCCAGAGTTTGTAAAATATTCAAACAAAGGAGAAGCACAGGGGATAAGCTATGATAAGATGGTATCTGTGCTTGTAAAAACAATACAGGAGCAGGAAATTCAAATTCAATCAGCAAAAGAATCTATTAAGAATCTTAAAAAATAAGTTGGAATAACCAATCTTATTCAGTATATTATAGTTATAATGAAAACAAAGTTATATGGATCCAAAAGAGATCGACAAAAAAAGAGAGTTAGTAGCAACTGAGGATATTAAACCTATCCTCCAAGTTCTAAGAGAAGAAGATCAAGAGGCTATGATCGCCATGAAAAGCAATTTAGCCGACGCTTGGCATAAACGTCAACTGTATCGTACAGAAACAGAGATGCGTTTAGTTGTACTTAATGATGGTAAACATCCAACAAAAGCAGCAAAATATTGGCAAGTCATTAGAGAGCAAACAGTAATGTTTGACAATGTAATGAACAAGTCATTTGAACTTCGCAAAAACAAAATCACTAGAACAAAACTAGAACGTAAACTAGAACGTTTAAAAAATAGTGATAAACAGGATGCTGATTTAAAAGCAATGGAAGTTGCAGTAGATTTAGATCACAATCTATTTGAACGTGCTCATATTGAAGCAGACGTACACGATAGAGTACGAGAGCTAAAATTATGGGAGGGGATAAAAAAAGAAATTGATGATGGTTCGTTCAACACAAAAAATGTAAATGTACACCAATCATTATCTCTACCTAAAAAGTTTCAACATCAGTTAAACTCACTAGGACCAAATTCCGCACAAGCAGAGGTTATGAACTCAACAGGAGTATCTGCAACTACACAGCGTTTAGTAAATGAGGATGGAACAATCAACTCATTTGACGGTAAGATACTCAACCCGGAACTTCCAACCCATGATAATGTAAAATTAAAAAAGTAATGCTTTCTCATATACCTTATTTTGATTACCAACCTCAAAGTAACTGGAGTCAAATATATTACAAGGCTAACGTCTTTAATGATGAAATGATTTCTAACTTAGATCAAATGGTTAACTCAAACTACCAGTTTTCTAAAGGGAGGACTGGTACAAAAGAGTTAGGAGACGACACTGATAGTTATGAGACTAATAATAGAAACATAGCTTACATAGGTCCTAACGAAAATTCAAAATGGTTATATGATTTATTATTCCCATTAGCTATAGAAGCTAATCAAAAGTATTATCATTTTGATATTGACATAGTAACAGATCCAATACATTATGTTGTATACCCAGAGGATGGGGGTCATTTAGACTGGCACATGGATAATGGTGCATTAGGTACAAACAAACGAAAACTTGCAATGACAGTTCAGTTATCTGATTCAGATGATTACACAGGAGGCGAGTTTGAGATTTGGGGTGGCGGAAAGGAATCAAAAGTTTTACCAAGACAAAAAGGGGATGTAATAGTATTTCCCACGTTTTTATTACACAGAGTTCGTCCTATCACAAGTGGTAAAAGAAAATGTTTAGTTTTCTGGACTGGTGGTAGACAATTTAGATAAAATAGTTATGAAGTTTAACACCCAAGAGGACGCTATATTTTACACTCCAATATGGATGGCTGATATAGATGGCGTTGATAATATTTCATTAAAGGAATATACACATTCTTTAAGAAGTAAATCACCAGGCACTATTATATCAAATAGAGGAGGGTGGCATTCATCTGAAACTCCCGAACCATATCCTCAATCTTTAATAGATTTATTTGGCAATATTGAAAACTTTGCAAATACTCATTGCAGTGAGATAACTAACATAAACGATTTAGCTATTGGCAACTGGTGGATAAATATAAACGGAAAAGGTAACTATAATCGAATACACGATCACCAAAATTCAATATTATCAGCAGTATATTACGTTGATGTTCCTTCTGTAGATACAGGTAACTTAGTAATTCACAGAGATGATACAGCCGAGTATTTCTTAAAACAATATAAAAATAAATCAGCATTCTCAGAGTTAACAAGACAACTTGTACCTGTTACTTCTAGAATGTATATTATGCCATCATGGACAAAACATTCTGTAGAGCAAAATAAATCTAACACAGAGAGAATATCCATAGCAATAAATTTAATATCAAAGAAAGAGTTATGATAACAAACCCAAACGGGGAAGTTTTTGATTTATTCCCTACAGCTTTGTATGCTTCAAACTACACAGAAGATATTACAGATGTAGTAAACTACCTTAATACAGAACCTATGCGAAATAGAAACGCAACGGGATATTCAGATGGTTTTGGGGAGTTATCAGAAAATACTTATTTATTAGACGATCCAATATGTAAATCACTTTCAGATTGGATGTTACAATGTTTCAATGATTACGCAACAAACATTATGCGTTTGGATTATAAAGATATGGCACTTACTCAATCTTGGTTGACAGTAAAAATGCCAGGTCAATCACATATGAGACATACTCATCCTAATACTTTATTAGCAGGTGTATTTTATTTTGATGTACAACCAGAAGATGCAGCAATTTGTTTTTTTAAGGAAGTAGGTCAAATAAACAGAGTACGTATTGAACCAAAGCAGTTACAGGATTTCAACAGTCATAAATATTCAATGGAAGAGCAATATTTTTCACCTAAACAGAATGATTTTATAATATTTCCTTCTTATTTATCTCACGGAGTTCCTCCAAACAAAACAGACAAACCACGTAGAGCTTTGGGTGTAAACGCCATCACAAAAGGAGTATTAGGGGATAAAGGATCGATTTCAGAAATACAATATTCACGTTATGCATAAAGGAGAAACTAAAGAAATATTCTCAACACCAATAAGGAGGGATTACATACCATCAAATTACTCTACAGCCATAGATTATTTTTCTAATCTTTCAATGGAGACTCAATCTGATACGGCTAACTATGGAAAAAGGTCAGCAAACAGTTACGTATTAGATATGGAACCCTTACACCCTCTTAGAGACCATATCTTAGAGGTAGTAAAGGATTATGCCTATAATGACTTAGGATACGCTTACGAGTCTTATAAGATGACACAGAGCTGGGTATCATTTAAGTTACCAGGACAACACCATATGATGCATTCACACCCTAATGGTTTATTAAGTGGAGTTTTATATTTTGGTCCATCCGAAAAATCTACACCTGCTATAAAATTTCATACATTAAAAGGGGGAATGAACGTTTCTTATATCAAACCTAAAATGAGAAATGACTTTAATAGAGAAACTTTTGAGGTAATATTTGAACCGGGTATGGTTATTATATTTCCATCGTATTTGCATCATTCAGTTCCTATAAACGAAACAAACACAACTCGTTGTTCATTAGCATTTAACGTAGTTCCTACTGTAGGATTTGGAGAAGAAGAGAATTTAACAGAACTTAAATTTTAATGTGGTATTACGAAAACAAAGTTATTGAGAGTATTGAAGATATGCCTGAGGGAACCTTTGGTTTTGTATATCAGGTTACTCATATTCCAACAGGATTAAAATACATTGGAAAGAAGCAGTTAATCTCAAATCGCACTTTGCCACCATTAAAGGGAACAAAGAGAAAGCGTAAGATCCAAAAGGAGAGTGACTGGAAAACGTATCACGGAAGTCAAGCGGAGATAAAAACTCTTGTAAAGGAGAGTAAGGACAAATCAGAGTTCAGACGTGATATTCTACAATACTGTAAAACAAAGAAGCAGCTAACTTATTTTGAGATAAAGTGGCAGTTTGTACTGGGAGTTATCGAAACTGAAGAGTGGATTAATAATAACATTTTAGGCAAGTTCTACGGAAAAGATTTTGATTAACCATAAAAATGACGTATATTTCAAAGGTTATGAAGAAACAAAATGTCATATTAAAATCACTGGTAGACCAAACACTTGGAGAGGGGAAACCCACTAGTGGAAATAATGTAGCTTATTATTGCCCTAAATGCCATCACAAAAACAGGAAGTTAGAAGTTGACTTAACGGATAGTGAAAAAGGCTTTAACGTATTTGCCTGTTGGGTTTGCAAGTTCAAAGGGAAGACCGTAGCGGCACTTTTAAAAGCAGTTGGAGCTCCACTATCGGCAATAGAAAAAGCACGATCATACGTCAAATATAGCGGTTTTGAGACCTCTGAAGAGCAACAACAGGAAGTTGAGCTACCTAAGGAGTATATCAGTTTAAGTGATGAAAACATCGAAAAAGACTGGATTTGGGAGCGAGCAGTCAAGTATTTAGCCTCTCGAAGCATTACAAAAGGGGACATTTACAAGTATAATATTGGATATTGCAGGTCAAAACAGTATCGAAATATGCTTATCTTCCCACTTTATGATGAACAAGGCACTCTTATTTACTTTGTAGCACGTAGTTTTGACGAAAAATCTTGGATGAAATACAAAAATCCAAAGGCTTCAAAGAACATTGTACCTAATGAGCACCTAATAAACTGGAATGTTCCGATAATTTTAGTTGAAGGGGTGTTTGATATGATAGCTGTTAGGAGAAACGCACTTCCTCTTTTAGGAAAGACGATTCAAAAGTCAATGATGAGAAAGATATTGAACTCTCCAGCAGGAAAAATCTACATTGCATTAGACCGTGACGCACAAATAGAGGCATTTGAGTATTGCGAACATTTTATTGATCAGGGAAAAGAAGTGTACCTTGTTGACCTGAAACGTAAAGACCCCTCTGAACTTGGTTTTGAGTCCTTTACAGATTTAATACAGCAGACACTACCTATAGATTATGATGGTCTTCTCAAATTTAAACTTGGCTTGTAAAGGTTAGAGGTAATCTTAAAAAAGCCATCAAAAGTTGATATTTATAATCATATGAGAGTAGCAGATTTTACAAAATACATAGTTGAGGGTCTTTTAGGAGAGGAGTCTAAAAAAAAGGTAGCAACATTTGCTGGTAGTTTTAGACCACCAACCAAATCAGACTATAACTTACTTCTAAAAGCGATTGATGACAATCCAGGATTGGATGAAATTCACGTTTTTGTTGGTGATTCAGAGAGCGAAGGCTTGAATCAGGATGATGCTGTTAGTATTTGGAAGATGTTTGGAGAGCATTTTCCTCGTAACTTTTATGTTCACAAGAGCGAGCAGTCACCTGTTTCAGATGTTTACGCTTACGCCAACAAGTATCCAACATACGACATTGATTGGTTATTTGGAGTAAGAGAGGGCAACTCTGATGATTTTAAGCAGGTAGCTGACAGGACTAAATCGGTAAATAAATATGATAACTTAAGTATTTCTCCGGTAGTTTATGACAACAAGGCTACTGAGCGTGAGGTTGGAGCTGCTGCGAACATGGGCAAGGACGAGCTCGCTAAGTATATGCCTAAAGAGCTGACTTACAAAGAGTTAGACGATGTGTATAATATGCTGCAACCCAAGGAGTTA
>Ga0208814_1000760_pt1 | contig 17497 bp, 14 predicted proteins | sample MalvirAntarct_55_FD_184253 | JGI IMG/M metagenome (GOLD analysis project Ga0208814, IMG submission 184253) | Marine viral communities from the Global Malaspina Expedition - Malaspina viral metaG Antarct_55 (SPAdes) (version 2) | ecosystem: Environmental > Aquatic > Marine > Oceanic | place...
GCTCGAGGTGAAGACGCTCGCCCTCAGCACGGTTCAGTCCGGCAAGCCGCGCGTCATACCAGAGCTGCTCGGGTGTTCCCGTGTTGCCATCCTGATCCGTGAAATAACCACTGCGCAGGCTGCGCTGAAAACTGACGAACTCGGTGTCGTAGGCAACCCGCAGCCCACCTGGCTGGAAGGGCAGTTCGCCATTCAAGGTCAGCTGCGGCAGGCGCTCGTAAGGTGTGATGTCGGCAATGGTGGCGCGCTCGTAGGCGTGTACGTTCAGCTGTGCAGTGTAGGACGGTGCGCGGTAAGTCAGGGTGCCGCGCTGGTCGAGGTGGTCCGGCTGATCGATACCCAGCTGGGAGTCCAGATCCTGGAAGTAATAGGGGTCGCTTATGTCGGTATAGTCGACCTCTGCCAGCCAGCGCGTGTCCAGGCCGGTACGGTGTTGCCAGCTGTACATCCAGCGCTGATCCTCGTACTCGGATTGCAGCTTGCGCTCGTCATCGCTGTCATCCAGATAGGCGGCGCCGAACTGGCCTTCGCTGCGGCGCGTCAGGTAGCGGGTTTCACCTTCCATGAGCAGACCGCGATCGGTCATGTAGTTCGGATAGAGCGTGGCATCGAAATTCGGCGCCAGATTGAAATAGTACGGAGTGATCAGGGAAAGTCCCGTATCGCTGGATGAGCTGATGCTCGGTGCCAGGAAGCCGGACTGACGGCGATCATCGATTGGGAAATAGATGTAGGGCGTATAGAACACCGGCACACCCTTGACTCGCAGCGTCACATTGGTTGCCGAGCCGAAGCCGGTGGCCGGGTTGAGGGTAACGTTGTTGCCCTGCAGGTACCAATCGTTGTCGCCTGGCTCGCAGCGGGTGTAGGTCCCGTCCTTGAGACGGATGATGGCGTCGTCGGTACGCTTGGCGTACAGCGCACTGCCTCGAACCTTGCCTTCATGGACCACGTATTCCGCGTTCTCGACCTGAGCTTCACCGGTGTCGAGGAACAGCTCGGCGCGATCGCCGACCATCAGTGCGCCGCCATCACGCAGGCGGACATTGCCTTTCAGTTCGCCGCGATTTTCCAACTGGTACAGACTGGCTTCGTCGGCTTCGGCCTGGATGCTGCCCTGGCGAAGTACCACGTCGCCGGCCAGCGTGGCGATTTCCTGCTGCTGCTCGTAACGGGTTGCCTTGGCCGAGACGTAGGTCGGCGCCTCGCTCATCGGTGTGTCGTCGAACTGACCGGGGCGGTTCGGTTCAACATAGGTGCCGGCACAATATGGCCCTGTCTCGGCCAGTTGTGCATTGGTCAGCTGATCACGCGGCACCCAATCCAGATGGCTGTAGTCGGCGCTGCGAGAGGCCAACGCTCGACCCTTGCTTTCGGTGACCAGCTTGGTAGTGGCCGCCTGGCGCTCGGCTTTGCTGGCTCTGGGCTGGACGCTGGTGGTTTCAGTGGCAGCACCGCGGTGAGTCGGGCGCGGCGGCAAGGCCGGGCTGGCCGCATCCGCGGCGCAATTCCAACCACCATCGGCACCCGGTTGGCAGGCGAACTGTTCGGCTGCGATAACCAAGGGCGTCGCTACAGGTTGCAGTGCGAGCAGGCCGCCGGTTACCAATAGAGGGAATTTTTTACGAAAAGCGGGATATTTGACTGCCATCTTGTTTTTTGGTCCGTGCTTGCGGCGAGCCATCGGCCGGGCTGGGCCGCACGCCTCTCGATGGGCTGAAAAAGATGCTGGATAATAAAGCATGACCCGCCTATCGGCTAGCGCCGTGGAGAGCCCCTGATATGCCGCAACATGATCAACGTCTGCTGGACCTGAACGCCTGGCTGGAGCCACATCTCCAGGCGCTTTTCGCTCGCCGTGGCTGGGGCGAAGTCCCCGAGGTGTCGCTGGTTGCGGCCAGCAGCGACGCCAGTTTTCGTCGCTACTTCCGCTGGGAGGCAGGCTCGCGCAGCTTCATCCTGATGGACGCGCCTCCGCCTCAGGAGAACTGCCAGCCGTTCGTGGACATCGCAGCAATGCTGGCCGGGTCTGGCGTGCATGTGCCAGAAATTCTGGCGGCTGACCTCGACCGGGGCTTCTTGCTGCTCAGCGATCTGGGCCGTCAAACCTATCTGGATGTGATCGACGCCGATAATGCGGATGAGCTCTTTACGGACGCCATTTCGGCGCTCATCACCTTCCAGGCCAATGCCAAGCCAGCAGCCCTGCCCTCTTATGACGAAGCGCTGCTGCGCCGCGAGCTACAGCTGTTTCCTGAGTGGTACGTCCAGCGGCATCTGGGCCACAGCTTCACGGCGGATGAACAGCAGTTGTGGGAAAGGACCTGTCGGGTGCTGATCGACTCTGCGCTAGCCCAGCCAACCGTGCTGGTGCATCGCGACTATATGCCACGCAACCTGATGCTCAGCCAGCCGAACCCCGGCGTGTTGGATTTCCAGGATGCTGTGATCGGCCCGGTCACCTATGACATTACTTCGCTGTTCAAGGACGCCTTTCTCAGCTGGCCGGAAGAGCGGGTGCTTGGCTGGCTGCAGGGTTACTGGGACGCCGCTCGTGCGCGCGGCATACCGGTGCAGGAGAGCTTCGCCGAGTTCCATCGCGCCAGCGATCTGATGGGGCTGCAGCGCCACCTCAAGGTCATCGGCATCTTCGCGCGCATTTGTCACCGCGACGGCAAGCCGCGTTACCTGAGTGATGTGCCGCGTTTCTTCGCTTATCTCGACACGGTGCTGGCGCGCCGACCTGAACTGGATGATCTCAAACAGCTGCTACAGGGGCTGCCACAGGAGCCTGCCTCATCATGAAAGCGATGATCCTCGCGGCCGGCAAGGGTGAGCGCCTCCGACCCCTGACCTTGCACACTCCCAAGCCATTGGTCCGGGCGGGCGGCGTGCCGCTGATCGAATACCACATCCGCGCACTGGCCGAGGCCGGCATCAATGAACTGGTGATTAATCACGCCTGGCTGGGTGAACAGATCGAGGCGCACCTCGGTGATGGTCGGCGCCTGGGAGTTCGTATCCAGTATTCAGCGGAGGGCGAGCCGCTGGAGACCGGCGGCGGGATTCACCGTGCCTTGCCGCTGCTGGGAACGGAGCCTTTTTTAGTGGTCAATGGCGACATCTGGACCGACTACGATTTCAGCGCGCTGAAACGGCCGCTCGCAGGCTTGGCGCACCTGGTGCTGGTAGACAACCCAGTCCATCACCCCAAGGGCGATTTCAGCCTGGTCGACGGCTGCGTCGGTGACGAGGAGGCCGCGAGATTCACCTACAGCGGCATCGCCGTGCTCAGTCCGCAGTTGTTCGCCGGATGCACGGCTGGGTCCTTCAAACTCGCGCCGCTGTTGCGCCAGGCCTTGGCTGACGGAAAGCTGAGCGGCGAATATCACGGCGGGCGCTGGATCGACGTCGGGACGCATGAGCGTCTGGCTGAGCTTGAGCGCATCCTTGAGGCACAGCACTAGATGTTCTGGCCAATCACTTTCCTGGGCGCACTGGTCGGTTGGCTGCTGGCGAGCATTCCGGGCGCGCTGTTGGGCGCGCTGATCGGGCAGGTGCTCGATCGCCGCTTCGGGCTCGACTCCTGGGCCAGCTTTCGGCAATTGCTGTCGCGCGTTACACCCAAGATGCAGGGCAGCGACTTGCTGTTCTATCTGCTAGGACGCCTTGCGAAAAGCAGCGGACGGATCAGCGAGTCACATATTCAGGCTGCCCGCAACGAAATGCGCCGGCTGCGGTTGACTCCCTCTCAGCAGCGGGTGGCAATCGATGCGTTCTATCGCGGCAAATCCAGTACGGACGGCTTGCGCGAGCCACTGCAGCGCCTGAGAGGGTGTCAGGATGAAACGAAGGCGATCCTCCAGGCCTGTTGGCGCATGGCCAGGGCTCAGGGCCAGATCGATGCACGTGAGCATGAGTTGATCATGCTCTGGGGCAAGTGGATGGGCTGGGATTCTGTAGCGGTGGCAGCGCTGGATGAGCACGGCGGTCGCCGCCAGGGTGCGCCGAGCAACCCCGGTGGCGCTTACGAACAGGCATTGCGGTTGCTCGGCGTGCGTGCCGATAGCGAGCCGCAGGCCATCAAACGGGCCTATCGGCGTCTGCTCAGCAAGCATCATCCCGATAAGCAGGCCGGTGCCGGTGCCACTGCCATTGAGGTGCGCGAGGCAACTGAGCGAACGCGCGAACTGCACCATGCTTACAGCCTTATCCGTGAGCGGCGGGGCTTTCGCTAACGCGAGCCGGTCGGGCTTTAGGTTTCTCGCTTGAGCCAGCCGCGGACCCTTCGAACGAGGACTTCCTGGTCAGTCTGGCGTTCGCCAGTCTGCCGGGGCAACCCGACTTGTCGATAGGCTGGGTGCTGAATCCGGCGACTGGCGTTAAGCCGCTCCCGAGCCGTCTGCTGGTCGCTGGTTACATCCTTATAGTAGAAGTCGCCGGTGATCAGCTTGAGGGGCGGCACCAGCTGCGCAAGCGGTTCTTCCTGTCCATCCGGCTGACGCGGCTGGACCATCAGTAAATGCCTGACATCTTGCGGCGCCTGCTGCTGAAGGTAGCGGGCCGCCCAATAGCCGCCTGTACCTTGGCCTAAAAGCACGATCGCCTTTGGTCGCTTGCTGCGGGCAAAGGCCAAGGCCGCCTCGATACGAGCGCTGATCTGCTCGGAATGGTCGGGCTTCATCGGTGGCGTTTCGGCGGGGGCTTGCGTATCGGAATCGTCAATTGCCGGCTCGCCTGGCGCCGCCGCGGTTTCTTCGGGTAGATAGCCGGCCTCGCTTGGCGCCGGATCTTCGCTGGGCTGTTCTGCCACGGTTTCGGGCGCGTCGGTCGGTTGCTCCGGCGCTGGCTCCGTGGCCATCGGCAACACCAAACCCGGCGAATCCGGCAGGATCAGGCTCAGAGTGTGCCAGCCGTGGTCGGGCAGGCCACGACGCAGCGGGCCAACGCCGCGCGGCCAGTCGGCGCTTTCCCCCTCGCCAGGCAGCAGGACGATGACGCCTTTGGGTTCGGCAACGTTGGCCGGACGCCAAAGCGCTACGAAGTCCGTGCCACTGGCGTTCAGGCTGACGAACTCGCTGGCAGGCAGCTGGCGCAACAGGTCCGCGGCCATGGTTTCGCCGCGCGAGGGCAGGACCGGACGATCAGCAGCCACCGGAGCCGGGGCGGCTTCCGCTTCGGCCGGCTCCTCGGCGGCGCTGATCAGAGGACTGGTGAAGATGACGAACAAGACGGCCGCCAAACGAGTTGAAACGCGCGCTCGGAACATTGGTTTTCCTGATATTCGCCCGCCCGGGCCACGGTGATGCTGGCGTGGGCGGCACAGATGCACTAAAACAGCGTTTCGGCACTACCGCCGATCTCGTGAGGCTTATGGTGTCATTTCTGCTGCGTTGCTGCTGCCTGTTGCTTGCATTGAGCGCACTGCCCGCAATGGCTTCGAGCGTGCCGTTGAGCGACGCGCAACAGGAATGGCTGGCGGCGCACCAACAGTGGCGCGTGGGTGTGGTAATGGCGCCCCCTTACGCCGAATACGACCAACGCCAACGTCGCCTGTCCGGCTTTCACGTGCAGTTCATCGAGCGACTTGCGGATAACCTTGGCGTCAGCTTGCAATGGCACCGGTTCGTCGACGAGACAGCGCTGGATGATGCCATGCGTGCCAATCAAATCGACCTGGCGCCGGGGCTGCGCCAGACGCGGGAAGGGCTGCGCATCTGGCGTTACAGTGACCCGTTTCTGAGGGTGCCAAGGCTGATCATTGGCGACCTTAACGGCCCTCGTGCAATCGACCTCGAACGCCTGGACAGTAATGACGTAATCGCGCTGGAAGGGCCCGGCTCGGTGGCCGATTATATGAGCAGCAACTACCCGAGCCAGCCGGTTCTTGAAGTAGGTAGCCAATTCGAAGCGCTGCGTCAGCTGCTCGAGGCGCGCGTGCGTTTCGCGGTGGTCGATGAGCCGCTCTACGGCCGTCTCTCGCAGCGAGCGGAATACGCATCGCTCGATGTTGTAGGCGACCTGGGCAACCCCTTGTTGCTGCGCATCGGTTCGCGCCGCGACAGCCCGGTGATGAGTGCGATCATCGATCAGGCGCTGCGCAATTTCCCCGCCCGCGAGTTCAGCCAGTTGCAGGAGCAATGGCTCAAGTCGCGCAGCATCGATCAGTCGCGCCGCATCAGTTACTGGCGCAGTCTCAGCCTGCTGTTGACGCTGCTGCTGGCCGCAACCGTAGCCATGCTGGTATGGCAGCGTCGCCAGCAGGGGCTTTTGGAAAGCAGATTGAAGTCGGCGCGGCGAGACATCGAGGCGCGCGCCGCCGCCGAAGAGGCGCAGCGGCTGACGCAGTTCTGCCTTGATCACAGTACCGTCGGCATTCTCTGGCTGAATTGGGACAGCCACGTCCGGTATGCCAACCAGGCGGCCGTTGAGCTGCTCGGCTATGCCTCCGACAGTCTGCTCGACCAGCCACTGCAAGCGCTGGAGCCGGGTATGAGCATGGACGGCTGGATGCAGCTCTGGCGTGATGCGCGCAGCGGCGTTGAGGATCACCAGATACATGAGTGCGAATGGCAGCGCGCCGATGGGGGGCGGTTTCCAGCTGCGGTAACGCTTAGCTTCCTGCGCCTGGGCAGCAAGGAGTATCTGGTGCTGTTCCTCGCTGACATCACCGAGCGCCGCCGCGCCAGTGCGGCGCTGCAAGAAAGTGAGGTGCGACTGAAAGCCATGGCGGGCAACGTGCCGGGTTTGGTTTTCCGTCTGGAACGGCAGGACGCCGGTGCTCCGGTCAACATTGCCTACATCAGCGAGGCCAGCCAACGTCTGGTTGGCTACTCGGCGGAGCTGTTGTTGCAACCTGGGCGCGGCATCCGCAGCCTGGTGCATCCCGACGACGAGCCGGGCTATTGGAGCAGCCAGCAGCAGGCACTCGACAGCATGAGCGACTGGTACTGGCAGGGGCGGATCCTGACCCGTTCCGGCGAGATTCGCTGGGCCGACATCCGCGCCTCGGTGCGTGGGCAGTTGGAGGGGCGTCAGGTCTGGGACGGCATCGTCTGGGATATCACCGATAACAAGCGAATCGAGTTGGAGCTGGATGCGTCACGGGCACAACTGCGCAAGCTGGCGGCGCATGTGGAAACGGTGCGCGAGGAAGAAAAAGCCCATATCGCGCGGGAGGTCCACGACGAGCTGGGGCAGATGCTTACGGTTCTGAAACTGGAAATTTCCATGTGCGAGATCAGCTTTGCCGAGCTCGACCCCGGCCTGGCAGCACGCTTGCAAGGCATGAAACGCCTCACTGCCCAGTTGTTCCAGCAGGTGCGCGACGTCGCGACCGCCTTGCGTCCGCCGATTCTGGACGCCGGCATAGCATCGGCCATCGACTGGCAGGCGCGGCGCTTCGAGGAGCGCACCGGGATCGCCTGCCTGGTGGAGGTGCCGGAATGCCCGCCGCAACTTGGCAATGCCAAGGCTGTCGGCCTGTTCCGCATTCTTCAGGAGGCGCTGACCAACGTCATGCGTCACGCCAATGCACAAACCGTGAGCCTCACCCTGCAGCAGCAAGGGGATATGCTGTGCTTGAGCATCAGCGATGACGGCGAGGGTTTCGTGGTCCAGCAGGGCCGCCAGGGACCGTCGTTCGGCCTGGTGGGCATGCAGGAGCGAGCCCAGATGCTCGGGGGCAGCTTGCTGCTGGAAAGCCAGCCGGGCGAGGGCACCTCGATTCACGTCACGGTGCCACTGGATGACAGCCCGGTCGAGCCTGTGGTTCTGATCAGTACATTGGAGAGCTAGCGCCATGATTAGGGTAATCGTCGCCGAGGACCACACCATCGTTCGCGAGGGGATCAAGCAGCTGATCGGACTGGCCAAGGACATGCAGGTAATTGGCGAAGCGGGCAACGGTCAGCAACTGCTCGATCAACTGCGGCAGACGCCGTGCGATGTTGTCCTGCTGGACATCTCCATGCCGGGCGTCAACGGGCTGGAAGCCATACCGCGGATACGCGCGCTGAGCGAGCCGCCGGCGATTCTGGTGTTGTCGATGCACGACGAGGCGCAGATGGCGGCGCGGGCGCTGAAGATCGGTGCTGCCGGCTATGCCACCAAGGACAGTGACCCGGCGCTGCTACTGACCGCGGTGCGCAAGGTTGCCGCTGGCGGCCGGTATATCGATCCGGAGCTGGCGGATCGCATGGTTTTCGAGGTCGGTCTCACAGACTCCCGGCCACCCCATGCACTGCTGTCGGAGCGTGAGTATTCGGTGTTCGAGCGACTGGTACACGGCGATTCGGTCAACGACATCGCGGCCAAGCTGGCCCTCAGCAGCAAGACCATCAGCACACACAAGGCGCGCTTGATGCAGAAGCTGGTCGCTCACTCCGTGGCCGATCTGGTCCGCTATGCCATGGAGCACAAGCTGGTCTGACCTGGACGGTAAGCACGAGGCCGCTGGCGACGGTGCTACGCGCCTGGTGCAAACCGGGTCTGTATCTGCCGACAGGTATCTTGTAGGGCAATCCCTACAACAGCCTCTCCGTTTCGCTGAGTGTATTCACTCCCATCTGCCGATGTGCGCTGGCTCGTGGGGCTCCTAACCTGTGGCCACGGAACAACGGATCACAGGTGCGGCATGCTCGATTCTCAAGCGAACGAAGTACTGGTCAGCTTTCGTGGCATCCAGAAGAGTTACGACGGCGAAGCGCTGATCGTCAAAGACCTGAACCTGGATATCCGTAAAGGTGAGTTTCTCACGCTGCTCGGTCCGTCAGGCTCCGGCAAGACCACCAGTCTGATGATGTTGGCCGGCTTCGAGACGCCCACTGCCGGTGAAATCCTCTTGGGCGGCCGCTCGATCAACAAGCTGCCGCCGCACAAGCGCGACATGGGCATGGTGTTCCAGAACTATGCGCTGTTTCCGCACATGACAGTCTCGGAAAACCTCGCCTTTCCGCTCAGCGTGCGTGGCATGCCCAAGCTCGACGTCAAGGAAAGGGTCAAGCGCGCGCTCTCGATGGTGCAGCTTGAAGGTTTCCGCAATCGCTACCCGGCGCAGCTGTCCGGCGGCCAGCAGCAGCGCGTGGCGCTGGCCCGAGCCTTGGTGTTCGAGCCGCAGCTGGTGTTGATGGATGAGCCGTTGGGCGCGCTGGACAAGCAATTGCGCGAGCAGATGCAGATGGAGATCAAGCATCTGCACCAAAGCCTGGGCGTGACCGTGGTCTATGTCACCCACGATCAGGGTGAAGCGCTGACCATGTCCGACCGGGTCGCGGTGTTCCATCAGGGTGAGATCCAGCAGATCGACGAGCCCCGGGCGCTGTACGAGCGGCCGGCGAATACCTTTGTTGCCAACTTTCTCGGCGAGAACAATCGGTTGCCGGCGCGGCTGGTCAGCCGCAACGGTGACAACTGCACCGTCGAGCTGGGCCGCGGTGAGCGGGTCGAGGCGCTGGCCGTCAAGGTCGGCATGCCTGGCGCTCCGGTCAACCTGTCGATACGGCCCGAGCGGGTACGCCTCAACGGTGCCAGCGCCAATTGCCCGAACCGCTTCACCGGGCGAGTCGCCGAGTTCATCTACCTCGGCGACCACATCCGCATTCGCCTCGAGGTCTGCGGCATCAGCGACTTCTTCGTCAAGCAACCGATTGCCGAATTCGATCCCGCCCTGGCGGTTGGTGATGTCGTGCCGATCGGCTGGCAAGTGGAACACGTCCGTGCGCTGGATCCGCTGCAGGCGGCATAAGCAGGGCGAGCAAGCAAGAAAGCTGTTTTCAACCGCATCATGGAGCGAATCACAATGCTGAAATCTCTGAAACTGACCGCCCTGAGCATCGGACTGGTGTGCGCTGCACAGGCCTCGGCGGAAAATATCACCGCCGTAACCTTCGGCGGGGCCAACAAGCAGGCGCAGATCAAGGCCTTCAACGAACCCTTCGAAGCCAAGACCGACCACAAGATCATCGCTGGCGAATACAACGGTGAGATGGCCAAGGTAAAGGCTATGGTCGATACCAACAGCGTGTCCTGGCATCTCGTGGAAGGTGAATCGCCCGAGCTGTCACGCGGCTGTGATGAAGGGCTGTTCGAGGAAATCGATCCAGCGGTAGCGGGTAACCCGGACGACTTCATCGAAGGTGCCATACAGCCTTGCGGTGTGGGCTTCTTCGTCTGGTCCACGGTGCTGGCTTATAACGCCGACAAGCTCGACAGCGCACCGAGTGGTTGGGCGGATTTTTGGGACACGGAGAAATTCCCCGGCAAACGCGGCCTGCGCAAGGGCGCCAAGTACACCCTTGAGTTCGCCCTGATGGCCGATGGCGTTGCACCGAAAGACGTCTACCAGGTGCTGGCGACGAAAGAGGGGCAGGACCGCGCCTTCAAGAAGCTAGACCAGATCAAGCCCAGCATTCAGTGGTGGGAAGCGGGCGCCCAACCGCCGCAGTTTCTGGCCTCCGGTGACGTGGTCATGAGCAGCGCCTACAACGGTCGCATCGCCGCGGTGCAGGATGAGAGCAATCTGCAAGTGGTCTGGGACGGCGGCATCTACGACTTTGATTCCTGGGCCATCCCCAAAGGCGCGAAGGATCAAAAGGCAGCGCTCGATTTCGTCAGCTTTACCTTGCAACCACAGCAGCAGAAAGCCTTCTCGGAAAACATCGCCTACGGTCCCGCAAACAAGAAAGCGGTCGAGCTGCTCGATCAAAAACTGCTGAAAAACATGCCTACGACGCCAGAAAACATCGCCAACCAAGTGGCCATGGACGTGACCTTCTGGGCCGACTACGGCGAGCAGCTGGAACAGCGTTTCAACGCCTGGGCTGCGCGCTAAACAAGCCTGGCCCCCTTGCATGGTCTGCCCTGAGGCGGGCCATGCACCGCTGGAATCTGACACTTTGCGGAGTTCGTCATGGCTACTGCCATCTCCTTGCCTGTTCCCGAGCTCGCCGAGCCCAACCTGAAGCGGCGGCTGGCGCGTGCCGAGCGCATGAACCGGTTGAAGTCCAAGGCGCTGATCCTGCCTCTTCTGGTGTTTTTGTTGCTCACCTTCATCCTGCCGATCGCCTCGCTGCTCTGGCGCAGCGTCGATAATCCGGAGGTGGTGGGCAGCCTGCCGCGCACGGTCGAGGCCATCACGGCTTGGGATGGCCGCGGCCTGCCGGAAGAGTCGGTTTATCAGGCCCTCAGCGAAGATCTGCAGGAGGCGCGGCAAAACCAGTCGCTGGGTGATCTGTCCAAACGCTTGAACATGGAACAGGCCGGTTTCCGCAGCCTGATGACCAAGACAGCGCGCGCGCTCCCATTCAAGGAAGCGCCGACGTCCTACAAGGAAGCGTTGGAAGCTTTCGATGAGCGCTGGGGCGACCCCGCCTATTGGCAGGTCATTCGCCGCAACGACAGCGCAATCACCCCCTATTATTTGTTGGCTGCTCTCGATCACCGCATCGACGACATGGGCGAGCTGGCGTCGGTATCGCCTGATCAGGCGGTCTACCTGGACATCTTCGCCCGCACTTTCTGGATGGGGCTGGTAATCACGGCGATTTGTCTGGTGCTGGCCTATCCCCTGGCGTATCTGCTAGCCAACCTGCCGGCGCGCAAAACCAACCTGCTGATGATCATGGTGCTGCTGCCGTTCTGGACTTCGATTCTGGTGCGCGTTGCCGCCTGGATCGTGCTGCTGCAATCCAGCGGCCTGATCAACGGTGCGCTGTTGAAGATGGGCCTGATCGACGAACCATTGCAGTTGGTGTTCAACCGGGCTGGCGTCTACATCGCCATGGTCCACATCCTGCTGCCGTTCATGATCCTGCCGATCTACAGCGTGATGAAGAATATCTCGCCGAGTTACATGCGTGCGGCGATCTCGCTGGGCTGTCACCCCTTCGCCAGCTTCTGGCGGGTGTACTTTCCACAAACCCTCGCGGGCGTGGGCGCCGGCTGCCTGTTGGTGTTCATCATTTCCATCGGCTACTACATCACCCCTGCGCTGCTCGGCAGCCCGAACGACCAGATGGTCAGCTACTTCGTCGCCTTCTACACCAACACCACCATCAACTGGGGCATGGCGACGGCGCTGGGCGGCCTGCTGCTGCTGGCGACCATGCTGTTGTACGTCGTCTACAGCTGGCTGGTCGGCGCCAGCCGGCTGAGGCTGGGTTGAGCATGACCGCACTGACCAGGCAATCACCGCGTGCCATTCGCCAATTCGGGCAGGAGAACTTTCCATGCTGAGCCCCTACATGTCGCCCATCGAACGCGTCTGGTTCTATACCCTGCGCATCCTATGCGCGCTGGTGCTGCTGTTTCTGATCGTGCCGGTGCTGGTGATCGTGCCGCTGTCGTTCAACTCCGGCTCGTTTCTCGTCTATCCGCTGCAAGGCTTCTCCATGCGCTGGTACGAAACCTTGTTCAGCTCGGCCGACTGGATGCGCTCGCTGAAGAACTCGATGCTCATCGCCCCGGCCGCCACGGCGCTGGCGATGGTCTTCGGCACCCTGGCGGCGATCGATCTGACCCGCGGCGAATTTCGCGGGAAGGTCCTGGTGATGACCTTGCTGATTTCGCCGATGGTGGTGCCGGTGGTGATTGTCGGGGTGGCCAGCTACCTGTTCTTCGCCCCGTTGGGCATGGGCAACAGCTACCTATCGCTGATCCTGGTTCACGCGGTGCTGGGTGTGCCGTTCGTGATCATCACCGTCTCCGCCACGCTGCAGGGGTTCAACCAGAACCTGGTGCGCGCCGCAGCCAGTCTGGGCGCCTCACCCATAACTACATTCTTCCGCGTCACCCTGCCGCTGATTGCTCCGGGGGTGATTTCCGGTGCGCTGTTTGCCTTCGCCACGTCCTTCGACGAAGTGGTGGTGACGCTGTTCCTCGCCGGCCCCGAGCAGATCACCCTGCCACGGCAGATGTTCAGCGGTATCCGGGAAAACCTCAGCCCGACCATCGCCGCCGCAGCCACCCTGTTGATCGGCTTTTCCATCGCACTGCTGCTGACTCTGGAATGGCTGCGCGGCCGCTCCGAGAAGATGCGCACTCAACAACTTGCCTGATCTGGACGCTTCCATGACCCTGCAACTCGACCACCCCGGCCTGCTGCGCCAGCAGGCTTACCTCAACGGCGACTGGTGCGATGCCGATGCGGACGGCCGCACCGCAATCTTCAACCCGGCCACCGGCGAGCTCGTTGGCGAGGTGCCGAACATGGGGCGCGCCGAAACCCGCCGCGCCATCGAGGCCGCGCAGCCGGCCTGGCGCGCGCTGACCGCTAAGGAGCGAGCGTCGCGCTTGCGGCGCTGGTACGAGCTGGTGCTGGAGAATCAGGAAGACCTGGCGCGGATCATGACCGCCGAGCAGGGCAAGCCGCTGGCCGAGGCGCAGGGTGAGGTGGCGTACGCTGCATCCTTTCTCGAATGGTTCGCCGAGGAAGGCAAGCGCCTGTATGGCGATGTGATCCCCGCCCACGCCGGCGACAAACGCATCCTCGTGCAAAAGGAGCCGGTCGGCGTCACCGCGGCGATCACGCCCTGGAACTTCCCCAGCGCGATGATCACTCGCAAGGTCGGCCCGGCGCTCGCCGCCGGCTGCGCCATGGTACTCAAGCCTGCGCCGCAGACGCCTTTCTCAGCGTTGGCACTGGCCGCCTTGGCCGAGCGCGCGGGCATCCCGGCCGGGCTGTTCAGCGTGATCACCGCCGATGCCGCTACCTCGCGCGAAGTCGGTGCCGAACTCTGCGAAAACCCGGTGGTGCGCAAGCTCTCGTTCACTGGCTCGACGGCAGTGGGCATCCACCTGATGCAGCAGTGCGCGCCGACGCTGAAAAAGCTCTCGCTGGAACTGGGCGGCAACGCGCCGTTTATCGTCTTCGACGATGCCGATCTGGACGCGGCGGTCGAGGGCGCGATGATCTCCAAGTACCGCAACGCCGGGCAGACCTGCGTCTGTGCCAACCGCATCTACGTGCAGGACGGCATCTACGACGCTTTCGTCGATAAGCTTGCCGCGGCTGTGGCGCGGCTGAATGTGGGTAACGGCATGGAGGAGGGCGTCACCACCGGCCCGTTGATCGACGCCGCTGCGGTGGCCAAGGTCCAGCGTCATCTTAAGGATGCGCTGGACAAGGGCGCCACTCTGCTGGCCGGCGGCAAACCCCTTGCGCTGGGCGGTAACTTCTTCGAGCCGACGCTGGTGGGCGGCGTCACCGCCGAGATGGCCGTGGCACGCGAGGAAACCTTCGGCCCGCTGGCGCCGCTGTTCCGCTTCAGCGATGAAAGCGAGGTGATTCGGCAGGCCAACGACACCGAGTTCGGGCTCGCGGCCTACTTCTATGCGCGCGACCTGAGCCGGGTGTTTCGCGTCGCCGAAGCGCTGGAGTACGGCATGGTCGGCATCAATACCGGCGTGATCTCCACCGAGGTGGCGCCGTTCGGCGGCATGAAGGCCTCTGGCCTCGGCCGCGAGGGCTCGAAATACGGGCTGGATGAATACGTGGAAATCAAATACCTGTGTCTGGGTGGCATTTGACCAAGCGACTCAAAAACAGGCGTGCAAAATAATGCACGGAGTTTTACTGTAATTCGAACGCCTGGGGAGGTGCGGCAGTCGATCATCGTATGCTGCCGTGCTCGCTTCTTGGCGTTCTTCATGACCCGTGCCGACGATGAGCGGCTACCGAGGAGCTTATGAGCAAGACCAACGAATCCCTGATGCAACGCCGTGTCGCCGCTGTTCCCCGTGGCGTCGGCCAGATCCACCCGATCTTTGCCGACCATGCGAAAAACAGCAGCGTGGTGGACGTCGAAGGACGCGAGTTCATCGATTTCGCCGGTGGCATCGCCGTGCTGAATACCGGTCACCTGCACCCGAAGATCATCAAGGCCGTGGAAGACCAGCTGCATAAGCTGACCCATACCTGCTTCCAGGTGCTGGCCTACGAGCCGTACGTGGAGCTGTGCGAGAAGATCAATGCGCGGGTGCCCGGCGATTTCGCCAAGAAGACCTTGCTGGTCACCACCGGCTCCGAAGCGGTGGAAAACGCGGTGAAAATTGCCCGCGCCGCCACCGGACGCGCCGGCGTCATTGCTTTCACCGGCGCTTATCACGGCCGCACCATGATGACCCTCGGTCTGACCGGCAAGGTCGCGCCCTACTCGGCGGGCATGGGCCTGATGCCGGGCGGCATCTTCCGCGCGCAGTATCCCTGCGCGATCCATGGCGTTAGCGTCGATGAGTCCATCGCGAGCATCGAGCGCATCTTCAAGAACGATGCCGAGCCGCGGGACATCGCTGCGATCATCATCGAGCCGGTGCAGGGCGAGGGTGGCTTCAATGTCGCACCGAAGGAATTCATGGCGCGCCTGCGTGCGCTCTGCGATGAGCACGGCATTCTGCTGATCGCTGACGAAGTGCAGACCGGCGCCGGGCGCACCGGCACTTTCTTCGCCATGGAGCAGATGGGTGTGGTCGCCGACCTGACCACCTTTGCCAAGTCGGTCGGCGGTGGTTTTCCGATTGCTGGCGTGTGTGGCAAGGCCGAGATCATGGACGCCATTGCGCCGGGCGGGCTCGGCGGCACCTACGCTGGTAACCCGCTGTCCTGCGCGGCGGCGCTGGCGGTCATGGAGATCTTCGAGGAAGAGCAGCTGCTCGACCGCTGCAAGGCGGTGGCTGAGAAGCTTACCGCCGGGCTCAAATCCATCCAGGCGCGGCACAAGGAGATTGGCGAAGTCCGCGGGCTCGGCGCGATGATCGCTATCGAACTGTTCGAAGAGGGCGATCACGCGCGTCCGGCCGCGGCGCTGACCTCGCAGATCGTCGCCAAGGCACGGGACAAGGGCTTGATCCTGCTGTCCTGCGGCACCTATTACAACGTGCTGCGGGTGCTGGTGCCGCTCACCGTTGAGGACGACCTGCTTGAGCGCGGCCTGTCCATTATCAGTGAGTGTTTTGACGAGCTGACTTGATCGCGCGTGGCGCACCGGCATCCGCAACTGATGTCAGGTGCGCCGCAGCCCTGACCCTCGGGTACAATGCGCGGCATCTTGCCGTGCTACCCGAGGTCGTCATGCAGCCGTTCGCCATCGCCCCTTCGATTCTTTCCGCCAATTTCGCCCGCCTGGGCGAGGAAGTGGACAACGTGCTGGCCGCCGGCGCGGACATCGTCCATTTCGATGTGATGGATAACCACTACGTACCCAACCTGACCATTGGCCCGATGGTCTGCTCGGCGTTGCGCAAGCACGGCGTCACCGCACCCATCGATGTGCACCTGATGGTCAAGCCGGTAGATCGCATGATTGGCGACTTTCTGGAAGCCGGCGCCAGCTACATCACCTTTCACCCGGAAGCCTCCGAGCACGTTGATCGCTCCCTGCAGCTGATCAAGGACGGCGGTGCCAAGGCCGGCTTGGTGTTCAACCCGGCCACTCCATTACACGTGCTCCAATACGTGATGGACAAGGTCGATATGGTCCTGCTGATGAGCGTCAACCCCGGCTTCGGTGGGCAGAAATTCATCCCCAATACCCTGGACAAGCTGCGCGAAGCGCGTGCCCTGATCGATGCCAGTGGCCGCGAGATTCGCCTGGAGATCGACGGCGGCGTCAATCCGAAGAACATCCGCGAGATCGCCGCAGCCGGTGCCGATACTTTCGTCGCCGGTTCGGCGATTTTCAATCAGCCCGACTACAAGGCCGTGATCGACCAGATGCGCGCCGAGCTGGCGCTGGCACGCCCATGACTCGTCTCGAGCAACTGTTCGACGGCCAGCTGCCGCGGTTGGTGATGTTCGATCTGGACGGCACCCTGATGGATTCGGTGCCGGACCTGGCCGCCGCGGTCGACAAGATGCTGATGTTGCTGGGGCGTGAGCCCGCCGGCATTGATCGGGTGCGTGACTGGGTAGGCAACGGCTCGCGGGTGCTGGTGCGTCGCGCGCTGGCCGGTCAGCTGCAACACGAGGGTGTAGCTGATGAGCTGGCCGACGAGGCGCTGGCGCTGTTCATGCAGGCCTATTCCGGTGGACACGAACTGACCACGGTCTACCCGGGCGTTCGCGAGTGCTTGGACTGGCTGCGCGAGCGTGACGTGAAGCTTGCGATTATCACCAACAAACCGTCCCAGTTCATTGAACCATTGTTGGAAGAGAATGGGCTGGCGGGTTACTTCCAGTGGTTGATCGGTGGCGACACCCTGCCTCAGCAGAAGCCTGACCCGGCGGCCCTTGTTTGGGTCATGCGCGAGGCCGGGGTGTCCCCAAATGCCTCCCTATTCGTTGGCGATTCGCGCAACGATGTGCGCGCCGCGAAGGCGGCGTCGGTGCCTTGTGCGGCGCTCACTTACGGCTACAACCACGGTGAGCCCATCGCCCACGAGCAGCCGGCGCTGGTGCTTGACGATCTGCGCGAGCTGGTTGCTTCGGTTTCGGGGCTGCGCTAGTGTGGCCTCTGTCTTTTGAACCCTGCAGCCGAGATCAGATCGTGGTGGTCACCCGCAA
>Ga0208814_1000764_pt1 | contig 17410 bp, 33 predicted proteins | sample MalvirAntarct_55_FD_184253 | JGI IMG/M metagenome (GOLD analysis project Ga0208814, IMG submission 184253) | Marine viral communities from the Global Malaspina Expedition - Malaspina viral metaG Antarct_55 (SPAdes) (version 2) | ecosystem: Environmental > Aquatic > Marine > Oceanic | place...
CACACAGGGACAGGCAAGACGACACTGATCGAACAGATGGCAGCGCGTTTGTTGTGGCCGTTCATGCGTGTCAACTTCGACAGCGAGATCACACGCATGGACCTCATCGGTCGTGACACCCTGTCCACCGAGGGTGGCGTGACCGTATCCAAGTTCGAGGACGGCATCCTTCCGCAAGCTATGTCTGGGCCGTACATCCTGTGCTGTGACGAGGTGGACTTCGTGCGGCCAGACGTTGCCTATGTCATGCAGCGTGCGTTGGAGGGCAACGGCCTGCTGCTCACCGAGGATGGTGGTCGTGTGATCGAGGCGCACAGCATGTTCCGCATGTTCGCCACGGGCAACACGCAAGGTCAGGGCGACGAGCACGGCATGTATGCTGGCGCTAGGCCGCAGAGCATGGCCTTCCTAGACCGTTTCACCGTCTGGTGTCAGGTCGATTACTTGGGTGCCAATGACCGCAAGAAGCTGATCAAAGCCAAGGTGCCCAGCCTCAACGACACGCAGCTCGAACTTGTGTGCCAGTACACCAAAGAACACTTGGAAGCCTTCAAGAGTGCCAAGGTCATGCAGCCCCTGTCACCACGCGGCATGATCTCACTGGCTCAAGCGATAGGCATGTTCGTCAGCATGGCCGAGGACGGAGCCGAGAGCGCTGCCATCAAGCGTGCCTTCGGCACCACCATCCTCGACCGTGCGACCAGCACTGACCACGCCGTCATGCGCGGCATCGTAGATCGGTTGGTGTGAGCATGAGACAGTGGACGCTGCTGCATACGCTCCACGATGATATGTACACCGACTACAACATGTGTCGGCACGCGTATCACGACGTGACACTCACGTATGACAGCGATGAAGATAAGTGGTGGTCAATCACTCGCCTCTCAGCCGTGAGCGATGGGCCTGAAGGTCAGTTCAGCGACGAGCGTGAACTGCCAGACGCAATCACAAACAAGCTCAGAAAAATAATGGAGACACTGACATGACACATGTAATGATGCCCGACCACTTGCACGTTGGCCAGTGGAAAGCTGGTCAGATGCCCACAATCGATAGCTGTTTCGTCGTGGTCACATACGACCAGACGAGCCGTGCCTACGTGATCGACAAGGATGATTACTTCTCCTTCTGCGAGTGGATATGCGGAGAGTTGATCCACGAGTACGATGTCGAGTGCGATCACCCCGATGACTTCATGCAGGCGCAAGGCATCACAATCAAACGCACAAATCTGGAGGACGTGAGATGAGTTCTTTCGAGCCGTCGAGAGACGACGACATCAGTCAGGCCAAGGCCGAGTTCGACTGTGCAATCGACACATTCAAACACAATGCGTTCACTGATCCCGATAAGATCAGCGACGCCGAGGCGTTGGGCGTCCTCATCTCACATCATTTGGGATGGGATGGACAAGCAATCTTCACGGCAGCGCAAGCTGCGTTTGAAGATGCAAACTTTCACACATTTAACACCAGCTTCGCCACAGCGTGGGAGCTTGAACAGGAAAGATGGACCGAAGAAAAATGGGAGACAGACATATGAAAAGCCAAACATTCGAACACGAGATGACCGAGACGTCATCGATCTTTGGTCGCAAGAAAGACGTGAAGGTCGTCTTCAAGGGCGATGGCGCAGCAACCAACGGCAGCACGGTCTACCTTCCGTCGCTTGCCCACGAGAAGGACGTCGATCCAGACACGCAGATGGTCATGCGTGGCTATGTCGACCACGAGGCAGGCCACGTCAGGCACAGCGACATGCCGCTCATCCTCGACAAGTACAGCCAGTGGGAAGCGGAGGGCAAGCCGCTGTTGAGGGGGCTGCACAATGCGATTGAGGACATGTGGCTAGAGAAGCGCGTGATGCGTGAGTATGCGGGGTCGGCCAAGAACCTTGCTGCTGTGGCCAGTAGTTGTAACTCCGAGTTCGCCAATGCTCACAGCGGTGGCGAGCCTGCGGTGCAATCGTGGGGTCAGGTCGGGCCACTTGCTATCACATGGGAGGGCCGTCGTGAGTACGAGGGCATCACCCATGTGGACGAGTGTCTTGACATGATTGACCCAGCGCTTGCGGCCAGAGTGAAGGAGTGGGTGTCCGAGATCGACGGGTGTGCCAGCACCGCAGACAACATGGCGCTGGCCGAGAGGGTGTACGCCGAGATCAAAACGAAAGAGAAGGAGGAGAAGGAAGATGGCAAAGGCGAACCAGACGAACGACCCGTTGGGCCAGACACAAGTGAGGGCGAGAGTTCCGAACGAGATGCCGAGGCTGATGATGGCGAGCGGGGAGATGACAGCGAGCCAGAGACTGGCGAGGATCGTGAGGATACTGGAGACGCCGATGGAGACACTGGCGAGGATGGAGACGAAGGCGACGAAGACACAGACGAAGACGCAGACGAAGGCGAGGGTGGTGAAGCCGAAGAGCAAGACGAGATAGCGCCGCTCGACAGTGACCTCAAGTCTGGGATGGATGCCAAGCTCAAGTCGTCTGGGCTGACGAGCAGTTCACGTAAGGTGTATCGTGCTTACACCACGGCCCAAGACAGGGTGCTGCATCGCCTCGACGGCACGTCTGATCGGGGCAGCGTGTTGCTGGCCGAGGGGAACCTCAACATATACAAACGTGACGTAAGCCAGATGCGTGACACGGTCACTGTCATGGGCCGTAAGTTGGCACGGGCGTTCATGGCCAAGCGCAACAGGGACTGGGATGGCGGTCGTGAGTTTGGCCGTCTCGATAGTCGGCGTCTGGTTGCTGCGGTTGGTGGTGCCACGCACGTCTTCAAGCAACGCAGTGCTACTCAGGAGGTTGAGACGGCGGTGCAAATCCTGTGCGACATGTCGGGCAGCATGGAGCACAACAAACGCATCGTGATGGCCAGACGTGTGGCCATTGCACTGTGCGAGACGTTGGAGCGCACGACCGTGGCCTATGAGTTGCTGGGCTACGGCTCAGACGAGTGGCGCACGACAAGAGAGGCAAGAGACGCCTACATGAAGGACGATGACACTTACTCACGCATCAGCCCGATGAATACGTGGGTGTTCAAGGCGTTCGAAGAGCGCCTGCGTGATTGCAAGGCTGCGATTGGCACGATGAGCAAGCACAATCTGGATCATAACATCGACGGAGAGAGTGTGTTGTTGGGTCACATGCGGCTGAAGGCACGGCCAGAGAAGCGGCAAGTGATGCTGGTGCTCAGTGACGGCCATCCTGAGTTCAGCGGCAACGCCAGTATAGATGTACGCAATCAGCATCTGAGGGACGTCATCGCTCACGCACAGAGAGAGGGCACAGAGATGATTGGCATTGGCATACAGACGAGTGCGGTCAAGCGTTTCTACGAGAGACACTCTGTCGTGCATCGTCTGGAGGACTTGGCCGAGGGTGCGCTGGATCAGCTTGCGCGGCTGCTGATCGATGACAAGTTCGACGTGACGTCGAGCGACCTGATCAAGGCCCGTCGTCTTGGGTGATCGGGAGCGAGTGACCGTGCGGATGGCTTGGATGCAGAGCCACCCGCAACGCATGTGGCAGATGCGCTTTTGGAAGCGTGTCGGCCAGCAAGTTAAGGCCAAGGGCGTGAGGCATGCCGACTTGGCCAAGGTGAAACACATTATACAGGAGGTTGAGCGTGGGTATCGCTGAGAGACTACGGGCTGACGAGAAGATCGTCGGCCTGCCACTCACCCAGAAAGAACAGTGGTGGTTGTGGCACAAGGATAACCCAGAAGTTTGGGAGATGTTCGAGCGCTTCACGATGGAGGCGATTGAGGCGGGGCACACAAGACTAAGCCCCTGGCTAATCATTAACATGATCCGCTGGGAGACGACGGTGAGGACGACGGGCGAGTTCAAAATCAAGAACGATTACATCGCCTACTACAGCCGTTTGTTCATGGCCCTGCACCCAGAGCACGATGGATTTTTTAAAACGAAGAGGATGAAACAAGATGACTAGCACGAAGAGCAAGATTGTAGCGCAGCGTATGGCAGAGCTGGGCTTTGGAGATATGACGCAGCCAGTGGTGGAGCCAGCGCCAAGGGTGCGGACCAGACGACAGCCGTCTGACCTACCCACCCCGATGTGGGGCGCAGACGAGCCAGTGGTTGTGGGCAAGGACGACCCAATGACTGAGGAGTTGTTTGATATGCTGGCCGATGATCTGCGTGAGGTGTTCATTGACCATGCGGATGGTGCGGGGTTCAAGCCCCTCAACAGTGAGAGCGCAAGCGATCTGCGTGGGATGGTGCGTTGGTTTCTCAAGATGCACTTTGTAAGGGCGTGAGTTTTTGCCGTCGCCCGAAGGGGCGGCGGCGCAACGTAAGGAGTAAGAGAGATGAGTATATTTATTCGACGGGTCGAGACGATCTACGATGGAATGGAGACAGACGAGAAGCGTGAGTTGCTTGTTTGTCTGGCAAGGAAAGCAGAGAGTGACGGGTTCCTTGCGGAAGCGAGGATCAGCATGGCAGGCAGTGGGCCAGCGAAGGTGGCCAAGAAGAAGGGGGTATGGAAGGGACGCAAGCCGTATTGGTGCAAGACGTTGACCTCATTCGATGTTGGGGCGAAGGGCACCGATTGTATTGTTGGTGATTACTTCTTTGATGTGAAGGATGCCGTGGATGTCGGTGGCTATTACGTCGTTGGCTTTCGTGCGGAGCCGAAGGCTTATGCTCTGATGCAGCGTGAGGACGGAAGTAACATCACGATGGGTCACGACGACAGAGATCATGTGTTTGAGGACAGCCACCGTGCCGAAAGTTTCGATACGTTCAGGGAACTCAAGGAATACATGAAGCTGATGGATTTTTAGGGGGTGTCACAAAATAATGCTTGACCTTACTGTGCTTGAATGTATCTCTAGGGATACACCTTAAATAGATAGGTGTCCGATAGGAAAGGAGCAACCTTATGACTGAACGTAGGCTACATATATCGCCTTTTCCGACTGAAAAACGCAGCGTGCTTTACCTCCAGTATGGCAAGCGGTGTGGGTCAAAGGCGAACCAAACTATTTACAAGATGCTTGCATCTGCTTCGCTTACCACACCCTCTGTAACAGCATCAGGCGCAACGACTGTCTGGGCGAATGGGCCAATAGCTCCTCCCAGCTTTAAGAAAATTAGTTCGTAAATGAGAGACGATAATAATTTTTTTGAAGAGGAGGCGGCAATGTCCGCACAACTAGATCGGATCGAGAATAAACTCGACCACCTTATAATGAAACTATCAATGATGGACGGCAAGCCGACAACAACACCGATGCCGACGCAACCGCAAGTTCAAACGGAGCACTCCAACGACGCTACACATTTGTTGCACGGCTGGACGATCAAGCAGCATGTGTGCTTGCAGATGCTGTTGCGAAGCGCAAGCAACGAAGAGATTGCCGAGCGCATGAAGGTCACTGTTAATACGGCCAAGGTGCATGTGAGAACGCTGATGAAAAAGCTGAAGGTTTCATCTCGCGCTTCAATCGTGGCGAAGTGTTTGATCCCTTTTAACGAGGTCAACGAAGACACATATCTCAGGATGACGAGAGGTTTGCCCAAGGACTGGGACGAGAACTACCAAGAGCCTGATCCGTTTCACGAGGCAATACATGGGGTGATAAATGACAGTTAGTTTAAAACTACGGAGCGGGTTTTGGCAAGTGGTGGGTACGATTACCCGCCACGATGGCAAGAAGGTTCGTCTGCGAAAGACGACGGGCCACACCTTCCACGAGAAGGCTTGGGCCAGCAAGAAGATGGCCGACATTATCATGGCCGAGGCGCAGAAAGTTGATGCGCTAGACGATGACACTGGCGTGAGTACGGTGGGTGATGTCATCCGCATGCACGCCGCACGGCCTGATGGGGTGGGGTACTCATGTCAGAGAGCCTTGTCCAGATTTGACCGTGCGTTCGGGTATCGTGAAGTTGGCGATCTGACCACGCTCGAAGTTGATAGATACTTCAGCACTATGGGTGTTGGGGGAAGCACTATCAGAAGGTACATGATGAGCATCAAAGCGTGCTTCGCCTACGTCAAGGGCAAGGGCGTAACAGTGCCAGACGTTAAGTTCGACAAGCCAAGAGAAAATGATGGGCGCACGCGGTGGCTGGATGTGGAGGAACGTGATCGTCTGATCGATGCGATGCCGACGCAGGACAGCAAGGACTTCGTAGCTTTTTTATTCTTCACGGGCGCTAGGTTGGGCGAGGCGTTCGCGCTCAACCACACCGACGTGATGGCGGGTGAGGTGATACTACGGACACGCAAGGGGTCGAGCAAGAAGCTGAGAGCTAGGCGCGTGCCACTGCATCCGAATATCAGGCCAATGGTTGAGCGGAGGGCCAAGCTGAAGGGTGCCCTGTTCACGCACCAGAAGAAGTGTGGGGTCAGGCGCTGGCAGAAGAAAGACCTGTACGGATTTACGCGGCCAGCGATTGATGCGCTGGGCATTGAGGACTTTCGGTGCCACGACATGCGGCACACGTTCGCAAGTCATCTGGTTCAGAATGGCGCGACGCTGAAAGCGGTGGCTGATCTGTTGGGTCACATGTCCCTGACGATGGTGATGCGGTACGCGCATTTGGGTTCGTCTCATCTGGCGAGTACCGTTGATCTGCTGGATGGTGGACGGGTGTCGATTGGCACAAAATTGACACACGAAGCAGACGAAACAGGTCGTGACACTGAGGTCGCGGCCATCAACGATAATGCGACAAGCCCCATAAAAGAAAGGAGAAAGAGAGTGAAAGTTGACAGCCCAGCGCAGGGTATTGACATGTCAAAGGCCGTGCCACACGAGGGTATTTCCTCCCTATGGCGGGACAGAGACGACGAAAACACACACCCTGAGACGTACATACCAGACAAGTGACAACCTCTTGATATACCTAAGTTGTTTTACTGGGTACAAGTTGACGAGCAGGAGGGTGTCTAAATTCGTGTGTCATGACACAAATTAGACAAATTAAAGACCGCATTGGGACTTGATTGAACGACAAAGGTGTGCTGATATGTTCGCGTTTTGACACCCATACTTTACATAGTAACATCATTTACGAGGCTGAAGATGACTGAGAAAGAAGTTATACAGGCGATAGACACCACCATCGATGAGGCGATGGCCCTCTATGACACGCTCGCAGAAGACGTGCAGAAGGAAGAATTTGAACGCATGTGCGAGTTGGTCTGGCGCATGGAAAGATTGAAGGATGCAAGCAATGACACAGTCCACTAGCGACAGTAAATCCATAGACATCGGCAACGTCTACGCCATTGTGAACGATGAGAAGTTGGAGGGTGTTGAGATTAGTTTTAATACCAACTTGCGTGGTGCGGATGCGGCTGTGACCGTGCTCAACAATTTAAACGCCAGCCTGCACAACGCAGGCTGGGTGGCAAACAGTGTAATGAAGGTAGCGCAGAGGGATGCACAGGTTCACCCCAACGGAGATCAAGACGGCGATAATAACATCGAGGCTACTGAGCCAGATGAAGGGGGCACCGCTGCGGCAGGGTGACGTGGCGGTGACACGAGGTGTCACTCAGGGTGTCGTCTCGCAGCATTTCAACAAACTGTGTCACGCTAGGTTCCTAACTAAACTTAAACACGGGGGCTGGGAGAAGGGGCCGAACTACCACAAGTACCTCAAAGATTGGGGCGTAAATTAATCAAGACGAGGGGGGCCGAGAGGCTCCCCTTTTTAGTTGCCGAAGCCCTCGCGTAAGCCTTTCAGCATCTCGTGGACGGTGGGCTTCTTGTCCTTCATCGATGAGTACGGACATTGGAATTGCTTCGGGCACTCATTCCATCGGTGCGTGGGGAAGTGCGTGTAGACCGTGCGGTTGGGTCCACGGTAGATGCAATGCTTGACCTCGTTTATTTCAAGGCGTTTCCAAAGGTGACAGGTAACGGTTTCGGGGGTCAGCAAACCCGCAAGATACATCGAGACGAGTAACGGCTTCATCCTACGGCCAGAGCAATGAGATACATACCGCCTCCTAGTACCGCGCATATGCCTGTGGCCAAGCCAAGGATCAGCGCGTTCTGCTGCATGTCTCGCTTGGCTTCCATTGCACGGTAGACTGTGCGCTCACGCTCTTCCCTAATTTGTTTGCGGAGGTCGGTCATTTCCTTGTACGTGTTTGGGCCATAGCGAAGGTTGAGCATGAGTTTTAAGTCCTTTTGATGTTGGATAAGGGCTTTGCGATGCGTAATAATTTGCAGCGCTTCCTGCTCGATGCTCTCCGATCCCTTGCCCAGCCGCTCGTGCAGCTTGGGATTTTTTCTCTGGCTCTCAGCTTTTGATATGTCTGAGCACGCTTCGTAAAATGAACCCAGTGATTTCGAGACGTCGTGAAGCTCACGGCCAGCGCCGATAAGTTTCTTCGTGATGGAGAACGCAGCCTGTGCGGCGGCGAACGCAGATACTGGATCAATCATTGTCGCCTCCTTTGGCTGTTACGTCTACGTCTGGCCGTGCCCCCCAAGGGGCAAAGGCCATCAGTCTTCGAGAGTTTCTAAGATGAACCGCTGCTTCATAAGCTCGATGCCAGCGATGGTCGCGTGAACGTCGTCGTCACAAGACGACGTGACCAAGCTGCCAGTGGAGCTGCCAGACGAAGAGAGGTAAACCACGGCGAACGCCTTGATGTCTCCGTCTCGCGCTGACTTGAGTAAGTGTTCGGCTGCTGCGATAACTTCTTCTTTATCGTAGACATCCACACCGATGATCCTTGCTGCTACCTTGTCGTCTGGGTCGTCATTCTTCTGCACTATTCTCAAGTGGGGTGTCGTCATCTTGGACTTCCTCTGTGACGTATCCTTCTGCCTTTAGATAATAGCGGTAGAAGAAGAGGAGGTCGTCCAATCTGAGCAGGCATAGTGACTGGCCAGTGGGCATGCGGTTCTTACGATTGATGACGATAGGTATGTCTGGCGATTGCGTCTGTTGTATGTTGCGCTCGGCCTGTCGCATGGCGTCGTGAAAGTTCAGACGTTCGACACGCTTGGCTTCGATGAAAATGCTGGGAGTTCCGAGTAAGTCAGCACCGCCAGAAAGGATGCCGATAGCACCACCGCCAGACAAGGGTGCGCGAGATGAGTGAAGGCCAGTGTACTCGTTGATGTAAGCGGCCAGTTCGCGTTCGTAGCCGTCGCCTTTGTTCTTCATCTTACTCATCTGTATGCCCCCGCCTTTTGCGACAGGGCGTGCAGTAGAACCACATGCGTGGTCGCAGCTCTGTTGACTGGCAGTCAAGGCAAGGGCGGTTCCACTGCCGCACATGGTTGTGGCGTTTGACTTGGTACTTGGCCCCGTCAAATTCTTGCAAGCCTTCACGAACTAGGATGCGCTTGATTGTATCCACGCAGCAGCCAATGCGTTGCGCCATGTCAGGATATGTTTCCTGCCAGTGTCGCTCACGCAGCCAGTTACGATCATCCTCGGTCAGCTCAACCCTTGCCATGTGGGCGATTTAGGGTGTCAAAATAAAACTGTCAAGGTGTCATATGGGTGTTGACTTATCGGGCCAATAGCGGTACAACGCAGGAGCGTAAGCGATTGAGTTGCTCACCCTTGGGGGTGATCAACGATTGAGCGAAAGCGACTATCGTAAAGCGTTGTACCGTTTTGACTACAAAAAAATCCAACCGAGATAAATACCCAGAGATCGCTGCCATGATTGATGCAGTCAGACGGCATTGCCCTGACGCAAAGGTCACAGCAATCCGTCCGCACGGCACTACTAAATTTCCAGCCACTCACGAAGCTGACGATTTGGTCGTTGTAGAACCCGACTAATTTCATCAATAGACTTGCCATCAAGCGCCATGTCCTTTGCGCGTTGCTTGGTGGACTTGCTGCTCACAACACAACGCTCGTCTGTCTTGTTGTTCTGGGCGAACCCGATCCACTGCACACGATCATGCGCGTCTGACCACTCACGCACTTTGCCGTAACGAACCTCCATAACCATGAAGAGCGAGAAGTCTGGGGCCAGCTTGGCTGACAGGCTCGGCCACACTGGCCGCTCGTAGCTGTCGTCGTGGATGGCTGCGTTCTGTCTGGCCGTATCCTCGTCCTGATAGACTTGCGTCACCCTGATCTGTGTCTCTAGTACAGTGAGTTGGTTCGTGCTGCCAGCCTCACGACCGACGCCGCTCTCATTCGGCTTGTTGGAATGGTGAACGAGTATGACTGCATACCCAGCATTACGCAGACGGACGGCCAACTGATTTACCTTGGCCCACTCGTCTGCCGAGTTCTCCAAGAGACCTGGGTATGCTGTGCGTAGCGTGTCGATCACTACAACGTCAGGTTTAACGGCGTCTACCCACCCTTGCAGTTCTATCAACCCCTCTTGCGTGCGTAAGTTCATCTCAACGTCGTCAACAAATGGCGTCCAGATTTGCAAGCGGTCAGCCGTGTTGCCATGTATCTGTCGCATCTCAAGCAGACGTCTGGCTATGGTAGACATGCCCATCTCAAAATCCATATACAGCACCTTGGCTGGCTGCATTACCTCGAACGGGCCAAAGTATTTTTTACCAGCGGCCAGTGCAGCCATAGCGTTCTGAACGAACATCGACTTGCCGTGCCCACTGTACCCATACACCTGTGTGATCGAGGCTGGCGGTAGCCAAGGCTCGATAAGGTACTGACGAGCCGAGCTTTTTTCTATCATCTCCTCTGCGTCTGACATGACGATGAGCTTGCGCGACCGACCGCCACCGCTCTCTTGCGCCTTCTCCTCCTCAATTTTTTTGCGATGGACGTACTCACCTTCGCTGTTGAAACGCTCTGGATGGTTGCGCTTTTCGCTCTGCTCCATGCTGCGACAGGTCGCCTCAAACTCAGCCTCGGATAAGAACTCCTCGAAAAATTCGCGCATGAAAGCATAGCCACGCACGCGCAATTCTGGCCCAAAGTTTCCCTCCATGATCTGCTCGGACACATATTTCATCACCCGTTCGTTGCGTCCATTGCCCACGCCTGATGGTATCTTTAAGGTTGTAGGGTACGTCTCACGCACATACTTAGCTGTCCGATCCCACTCGCTAATAAACTCGTCGGGGTTTCTTGCGACCACTGTCGAAAGGTCGAGTGTCGCAAACGAAAAGCCCTCATCTTCATCCTTAATGGCGGGCGTCCAGTCCTCCCAGACGGGCATCTCGTCTGGGTCTAACGAGTATCCAGTAGCTATCTCCCACGAGTAGTTGTTTGACGGTGGGCACAGTGCATAGCTGCCGTCGCCACGGAAATCTAACCCGTCGATGCGCGGCCAGTCAGCACCCCGTGAGTTGACCCCTGCCCTTGGCCCCCGACGCACGCCGTCTCGCGGGTGCTGGAAGTACAGGTGATGACCGCGCTTCGTCTTTACACGAAAGGGCGACTTCATTCCCGCATCAAACGCTGCATGCAACGCCTCTTCGTTGTCGCAGTCCACAACGACGACGCCCGACAGAGCGCCAGTGATCAGCGCAATAGGATCGTGCGGGTTCTCAGTCCACCACGTCTCGACCTCTGCCTCGGTGGGCAGCGTCTCTTGGTACTGCTTCCACTTGATGCGTGGCCTTTTCGTCTCAGGCTTGCAAGGTATTACTGACCACCCTAGATCGAGCAGCTCCAACGCTGCGTCTAGGTTGCTCATTCAGATTTCTCCTCAAAGTATTGGTTTATGTCTAGCAGCGGGTGCGTCTCTTTGATCCGTTCAAGTATCGTCGTTCGGATACTGCCACGTCTGATCCACGCATATGGCTGCGTTCGCACCACGCCTGTTGCTTCGGCCACAGCAGCGGCCCCTCCCAGATCATTGATCAATCGTTCTATGTTTAGCTGTTTCATTTTTTTTCCTTTTGGGTGTTGCATGGGTGTCACTCTTGGGATACATACGGAAGGTGTCAACGAGCGTCAATGATGCCGCTCAGAAAAAATAGAGGAACATATGAAATTTAAACCAAGCAGCACGGGAGCGCTGATGAGTAGCGGGTCGCACAAGACGATGCTGTACTCTCATCACGGCTTCGGCAAGACCTACCAGTGTAGGTTCTTCCATAAGAGATACGGCAAGGGGCTGATCGTCAGCGGCGAAGCTGGCCTCAAATCGGTCGAGGACGTGGACATCGACTACATTCCGTTCACAAGTTGGGACGGCGCATGCGACGAGGAAGCTGGCACGTACAGCTTCATGCAGATTTTTAAATGGCTTACGCATCCAGATTTTCTGAAGACGCAAGGCTATAACTGGGTTGCTATCGACAGCCTGACAGAAGTGTCTGACCGCCTGATGGAGCACTTAGAAAAGGTGCATGAGGGATCGAAGAACGGCTTTGAGAAGTGGGGCGACAACTCGCGCATGATGACAGGCGTACTCAAGCAGATACGTGATCTGCCAGTGCATGTGTTCGTCACCTGTCTGGCTAAGGAAGAAGAGGACGCTAACGGCGTTACCCAATACTGGCCGCTCGTTAAAGGCAACGCGGTTGCCAAGCACATCCCTGCGATATTCGACCACGTATTTGCTGGTGTCCGCACCACTGAGCAAGCCGAGAGCGGACCACCAAAAGTGGTGCGTTGGTTTGCGACAGACGAGGTCAGCGGATGGCATGGCAAGACGCGTGATCCGCAACAAACATTGGCAGCGGTTGAACGCTGCGATGACGTAACCGAGCTGTTGGCTCGCATGGCAACCAAGAAAAAAACTAAGGAGGACAAGGCAGCATGAGCTTTGATTTTGGAAAACTAGACCTGTCTGGCATAGACGCTGACAGTGGGCCGACATCCAGTCGTATTGAAATCGGCAACCACAACGTCAATATTACCGACGCTGCGGTGGAGAAGTGCTCCAACCCAGCGCACTCTCGTGTGCGGGTCCACTTCGCGGACGATGGTGGCAAGACTATACTTAACGACTTTAATGTCGTGAACGGCAACCCCAAGGCCGTTGAGATCGGGCTGTCCCAACTCAAGTCTTTACTTGAATGTGCCAAGCACCCAACGCCCAACAACCCGAAGGACATTAGTACACTCAAGGGCTTGTCGGTGCAGATCGACGTCCGCATGGGGCGCAAGCGTGACAACGGGGATCAGTACCCTGAGATTAAGGCGTTTCTTCCAGTCGGTGAAACGTCAAAATCCATAGATGACGAAATCCCGTTCTAATGAAAATCGTCACTGCGGCAGACATCGTTGAGGCTATCGATGTCGGCTACAAGCAGACGAAGATACAGCGTGCGAGAGAGTACATAGGTGCGAGTGGCGTTGGGTCTCCCTGCGACGCCGCTCTAGCCTACAGCTTGAGGGGTTTCCCAGAACCCCAGATCGCCGCTCGGACCCAGCGCATCTTTGCGCTGGGTCACATACTCGAAGACGTCGTTGTCAAAGACCTCAAGGATAACGCAGACGTCCGCGTGTTTGAGGTCGATGGGCTGACGGGCAAGCAACACAGCTATCGGCTGTATGGTGGCCACGTATCGTGCCACATGGACGGCCACATCGAGACAGACGATGGGGTACTGCGCGTCCTCGAAATCAAGTCTATGAACCACGCCAGCTTTCAGAAATTTGTGAAGCACGGAGTGAAGAAAGCGCACCCGAAATATTACGACCAGTTGCAGATGATGATGGGAATGTCTGGCTTCGAAGAGGCCGTGTTCATCGCCATTTCTAAGAACACCAGTGAGTACCACTGTGAGTTCGTAGAGGCCGACAGCATCCAGTACGCCTACCTGATGGCGCGTGTCGAGCATGTCATGTCTGGCCAAGCAGCCAAGGTATCCGACAAGCCAGACGACTGGCGATGTAACTTCTGTTTCAAGAAGGGCGTGTGCTGGGAGGGACTAGAGGTTGAAGTGCGTTGCTCAACGTGCTCCTTCGCCTTCCCGCGAGAGGACGGCGGCTGGCACTGCGACGTACATGACAGGCAGTGCCACCAGCCCTGCGATGACTACGAACTTTATCGGCCAAAGGAGAAAGGGATGTGATCGAAAGGATGACTTTTGCGGAATTACTAGACGAAAACAAGCGACTAAGAGAGGCGCTAAAGACCATCTCACAAGTCGCTGCAATTAGCGACGGGGCGCAATGGTACGCCGTCGTCGCAGACGAGGCATTAACAGGAGAGGCAAATGAAACACGACGGAATGTTCGGCCCCGCGCCGACAACGACAATAAAAAAACCAAAGACTAAAGGAGATTTCCTTGATGAAGCCAAGCGCCTCATCGAGGGGGATCGTGCCGAAACTTATGGTGACTTTGTTGAACTACACAGGAAGATCGGCAAGCTCTGGGCTGTCGTCTTGGGTATCAATATCACAACCACGCAAGTTCTGCTTTGCATGGAAATGGTTAAGGTTGGCCGCAAGATTGCTAACCCAGATCACATGGACAATCACGTCGATAGCATGGGCTACGCCGCACTTCTGGCCGAGCTAGTGGAGAGGAATAAAAAATGAACATAGATAATCTCACGCCAAGCCAGCGCTGGCAGCGTGTCTTGGATATGGCCAAAGCAGAGAACGAGGCGATGAGGGAGAACTTTCCCAAAGTTGGGTTTAACTACGGCCTAAAAAGGCAAAGCCACAACGGTGGGCGTCCGACCAAAGCAGAGGAGACTGCCCATGCAAGTAGACCTTACACCCGCTGAAAAATCTGAGTTGGCTTTCCTCAAAAAAATGGTCAACACGAAACAGGACGCAGCGTATAGTCATAACCCTTTGTCGTCTGCGAAGATGGACTTGTACTATGCGCGAGACGAGCTGAAGGAGTACGTCAGTGTACTGCGGCGCAAAGGCCGCAGTATCTAGTTAGTCTGAGAGCTGAAAATGTGGCCCGTCGATAAATGGGCGTCTCGCCTGTGAGCGACGGGTGTCCACATACGAAAGCATAGCGTGCTCCATCGTACCATCGAAGTCCGCTATATCGGGCACCGTCCAAGCCGCGCCCCAGACGACGCCGTCTATGCCTAGCTCCTTCGCACTAGCCGCTATGCTATCAGCCACTTCGTCGTACACAGAAATTTCCCAAGACGCACGAGGGCCAATGTAGGCCATAAGGTCCACAGCCTTGCCTTCGAGGTGGCGTGATTTCATGGTTTGGCTGGCACCTTTTGCTACTAACAAACGCTGCTCTTCGATAGTCCTCATGCCACAGATGACCCCGAAGTCTACATCTGTCTTGGTTATTGCCAGCATGACAACGTCTTGCAGGCGAGGGTCAACGCCCTCCAGCCTATCCAGAGACCTCTGAGATAATTTGAACATCTAACTCTTCCTCTTCTTTTATGTCGGGCATGTAAACTAGAACGAGCGCATCGCACGAAGGGCACGATAGGTTCGTGACCATCACGTACTCATGGTCGTCTTCGCAATCGTGATCACCGCCCCAGATCAGATCGCTGTTGCAGTGCCAGCAATTCATTTTCGTCTGGCCCCTATCAGCTCTCGCTGCCGTCTGATCTCCTCACGCTGACGCTCAAGCAAGACAAACTGCTTGTCTGCGTCTGAAGGTATGGGGAGACGAACGACCTTCATTTCTTAAAGAACGTGGTCGCACCACGTATCCCAAAGCTCGCGGCCACGCAGCAACCCCAAGTGTATATGAACCAATCAGGTGCCTTGCTCAGTGCTTCAAATCCATCGAACACTATGGCCTGCCCCCGTGGCCCACAGAAACAAAGGATCAATGGGATCGACATCAAGCCCAAAATATATTCATCCTTAAATGACGACTTCGATCCTTCAGCCATGATCTTTTCCCAGTTCGCCTCAGACTGGGCTTGCGACATAAGTATCTGAGACTTGGCCTCGGCCTGCGTCACTTTGATCTTCGTCTCGGCTGCTCGTGTCTCGACCTTACCTTGCAGCCAAGTGCCAGCAAGATTAGCGAGTGGTCCTATGAGTGCTTGTATCATTTTTCATGCGAAAGCCAGACGGCTATCGTCCCTGTCATAGCGCCAGAACATACTGAAATCATTGCGCTTTGTTGCGTTGATAAGTCTTCGAGGCTCATTCCCCATTCTAAAACTCGACAGTACATGACGGCCATTACGGCCATCAATATGCGAGGCAGTAGCTTCCAAGCTAGGATGCGCTCCATTGCGATAGTCATGTCTTACTCCTTATCCCCATGATCCGTTGAAACTTCCGCTGAACCCGCCGCGACCGCCAGACGAACTGCTTGGCTCGCCTGCCACTGCGTCGGTCACGCTTTCTCTCAACGCTCTGATGCCACCAAGCACGGGGGTTCTGGTGACAACCTCACGAACGGCTGACCGCTCCTTCGCGTTGCTTTCTGGTGTTGAGTTCAACATAAAATCCTTGGCACCGCCGAGTGTGGTAAACGCCGAGTTGCCAAGCCCGTATGTCGGGCCAAGCAGAGACGACCAGACGCGCTGCTGACCATAGGCTCCGTTGTCCACCTGACTGGCCGCTGAGTGCAGCACGTCTGCGATAAGGCCAAAGCCACCCATGACCATAAGACCTTCGAGATACCAGCCAAGGAAATCCTGCTCGTTGCCGTGAACTTTCTCGTCATATCCCGCAAACTTCATAGCGTTCCGCACGCGCACGTCTGCTGATCTCTCGTCCTCACCGCCGCGCATTTGCACTACGTCCTTGATGGCTGCTGCTCCCGCGCCAGCGGCGGGGCCAAATGACAGGAAGTAGAGGAGTGGCTTGATGTTGCGAGGCTGACCGCTCTTAGGGAACGCCTCCCTCAAAATGTGGCCAGACATGCGGCCCATCATCAGCGGGAATGACTTTAGCTGGAAGGCCAGAGCACCAAGCGGCGTCTGCGCCCAGATCGGCACGTCGTCTGCATTGGGCTGGAACACGCTTTCGTTCGCGAACCGCAGCACACCCATACGTAAGCTCTTGTCTGTCTCAAGTAAGCTCTTGTCTGACAGCGATACGCCGCCCATCGACTGACCCATTGCATACTTTTCTAGGCCAAACTGCTTGAGCTGACGGTAGGCAATCTTGTAATCGCGAGGCTGCTGCTCAAGTGTGGCACTTGGATTGTAGCTCTGCACCGTTTTGACTTGGTACGTCTTGAACGCTTCGTGTCCCACAGCTCCAGCCAACTGACGCATTGTGTCAGTCCACGGGGTTAACATGGTCGCGTTGAAGAAAGCGTTTGAGAACTTGCTGTCCACCCCGCCATACATATGAACCATGCGGTCATGCACGATATTTTCCATCGCAACGCCGACGTTCTTCATGGCCGTTGCATAGGCTGGGTCTTGCAAATTCTTGGTTGCTTTAGCCCAAGACGAGAACGATCCCGACCTGATGATCGGCAGGACCACATCACCCAATGAGGTGAGGGTGGTAAAGCCCAGCAACGATACGTTGTTGATTGACCGCAGCGTGCGGCTTGTACGCAGGGCGACCTTGCCGTTCGCGAC
>Ga0208814_1000768_pt1 | contig 17372 bp, 21 predicted proteins | sample MalvirAntarct_55_FD_184253 | JGI IMG/M metagenome (GOLD analysis project Ga0208814, IMG submission 184253) | Marine viral communities from the Global Malaspina Expedition - Malaspina viral metaG Antarct_55 (SPAdes) (version 2) | ecosystem: Environmental > Aquatic > Marine > Oceanic | place...
AGAGGAAAAATAAATGAGCCAGAAAAAACGACCCGATAAAAACAGCGTCACCGCCGCCCTTGGCGGCTTTCAAGGTGCGATCAATGGCGTCCCTTTACCGCAGGGCGTAGACTTGCGATCAGACGAGGAAATGGTAATCTGGGACCAGTTCACGCGCGCACGCGCGAGGGAAGACTGGCGGGACATGGATTTGATCTTGCTGGCAAAGGTGGTTCGCATGGAGTCGGACATACGCAAGCATCAGGAAACATTGGATAAATCGGGAGTGCTTATACAGAATAAGCGCGGCACGCTTATCCCTAATCCACTGCTGGCTGTCATCGACACTTTGGAGCGCCGCCAGATGGCAATTATTCGGTCAATGTCTTTGAATCAAATGCACTCTGATCCGCGAACAATAAATGCGTCGGCAAGGGCTACGGTTGACGCACAGTCAACAATGCAGTCTTTTAACGATGATGATTTGATTGCAATGCCAAGGGCGAATTAATGGAATTTTATAAACACACAGTTGCGACGGTTGATGATTTGATCCCGTATGCTTTAAACAGCCGCACGCACAGCGACGAACAAGTGGCGCAGCTTGCAGCGTCCATTCGGGAGTTTGGATTTACTAACCCTGTTTTGATTGATGAAGAAAACAACCTGATTGCTGGGCATGGTCGTCTGCTTGCGGCTCGCAAGTTAAAGCTGGATGTGGTCCCTGCAATTATTGTTGACGGTATGGATGATCGCAAGCGCCGCGCACTGGTTATTGCCGACAACAAGCTGGCTCTTAATTCTGGATGGGATGAGGACGCGCTGCGCGTTGAACTAGAAGACTTGGCTGGCGACTTTGGCGAGTTGATGGGTTTTAGCGAGGATGAGTTGGTTGAGCTTCTGAAAGGCGAAGTAACAGAGGGGCTGACCGACGAGGATGCGGTTCCAGAAGCGCCTGACGTTCCGACCACAGTTGAGGGTGATGTTTGGGTCTTAGGCCGACATCGTTTGCTGTGTGGAGACAGCACAAGCATTGATGCTGTTGATAAACTTATGGATGGCAAGAAGGCAGATATGGTATTTACTGACCCGCCGTATGGTATGACCTACGGAGGTGGTCGGGCGGGCAAGGTCGGGTCTTCTGACGGCACGGAAAAAAAACACGGTGTGATCAAGGGCGACGATTTGAGGGGTGATGGATTAATAGACATGATCCGTGACGCTGTTGGCTGTGCTGTCTCCGCTTGCAAAAGTGGTTCTGCTTTTTATGTTTGTTTCCCGTGGCGCACTTATTCAGAGTTTGAGGCAGCATTAGAGCAAATCGGTTTAAAAGTTTCAGCCTGCATTGTTTGGGATAAAAAGTCGATTGGTCTCGGAAATGCCAATTACAGGCCGCAGCACGAGTTTATCTTTTATGTTAAGGGTGGAAGTTGGCACGGTGATAAATCGCAGTCTGATGTTTGGTATCAGTCACGCGGAGCGACTGGTGCTTACGTACACCCAACACAAAAACCAGTTGAGCTTGTTATTAAGGCAATCGAAAATTCTACAAAGAGCGGCGATGTGGTTGTTGATGTATTTGGCGGGAGTGGATCGACGCTTATTGCTTGTGAGAAAACTGACCGTGATTGCATGATGGTGGACCTTGATCCTAAATACTGTGACGTCATCATCCAGCGATGGCAGGAATTTACAGGAAAAACAGCCGTGCTTGAGGCGACGGGCGAACCATTTAAGGCTAAAGAAAATGCGTAATATAATGCTGCAAGGAGAAGAGGCTGACGCGCTTGAGCAATTATTGGACAAAATGTTAATTACTGGATCAATATCTGACGGCGATTTAAGGCGTAAAGTCAGGCGCATATCTAAAAAACTTCACTGGGCAAAGTTGTCGAGTGAATGCAGAGCCGCTTAATGACACGAGGTGAAAAGGTTTGCCAGTTTATTGAGGTTTTTTGCCCAGTGCCAGAGGGTAAGCTGGTCGGCAAGCCTATCAAGTTGTTGGCGTTTCAGCGCAAGTTTATTTTGGACATATACGACAATCCAAAAGGAACAGGCCGTGCATATCTGTCGGTGGCAAGGAAGAACGGCAAGTCTGCATTGATTGCGGCAATACTGCTGGCTCACATCGTTGGGCCAGAGGCGCGTCAGAACAGCCAGATTATCAGCGGCGCTCGCAGCCGTGAGCAAGCCGCCCTTGTGTTCAAGCTGGCCGAAAAGATTGTCAGGCTATCACCTCGCCTTTCTCGCGTTATCAAAATTGTGCCATCGCAAAAGTCGTTGGTCGGGTTGCCGATGAATGTAGAATATAAAGCAATCAGTGCCGAAGCTGGAACGGCGCACGGGCTGTCACCTGTGCTGGCAATCTTAGATGAGGTCGGTCAGGTTCGCGGCCCGACTGACAGCTTTATTGAGGCAATCGAAACTGCGCAGGGTGCGCACGACGATCCGCTGCTAATTGCAATCAGCACGCAGGCGGCGACCGATGGCGACTTGTTCAGCATTTGGTTGGATGACGCGGCGAACGCCAAGGACAAGCGGATCGTTAGCCATGTTTATACCGCGCCAGAAGACTGTGAGGTCATGGACAAAAAGGCTTGGAAGGCTTCCAACCCTGCGCTGGGCGAGTTTCGCAGCTTAAAAGATATTGAAGACTTCGCGAGGCAAGCTGATCGACTGCCAGCTAAAGAAAATAGCTTCCGTTGGCTGTTTTTAAACCAGCGTATTGAGGCAACCAGCCCATTCTTGAGCCGTGGCGAGTGGGAAGCCAACAGTGCTGCGCCCCAGATTGACAGTGGCATGACGTGTTTTGCTGGTCTTGATCTGTCATCCAGCCGAGATTTGACTGCGTTTGTGATGGCTTTTCCTGACACCGACGGCGGTTATCACATTGTTCCTCAGTTTTTTATGCCCTCCGATGGTATTCGTGACCGCGCAAAAGAGGACAAGGTTCCATATGACGTTTGGGCCAAGCAAGGTTTCATCACTTTGATTGACGGTCCTGTGATTGTGCCTGCGGTTGTTGCGCAATATGTTGCGGAAGCCGCTGAGAACTTTGACTTGCAGCTTATGGCTTATGACCGATGGCGGATTAACGATTTCACCCGCGAGTTAGACAACATTGGCGTTCAGTTACCGATGCAGCCGTATGGTCAGGGATTTAAAGACATGGCACCCGCTGTGGACAAGTTGGAGCGATTGGTGGTCGATCACAAGCTAAAGCACGGCAACAATCCCGTCTTGAATATGTGCGCGGCAAACGCGGTGGCAGAACGCGACCCAGCAGGCAACCGAAAGCTGAACAAGGCCAAGTCGATTGGCAGAATTGATGGCTTGGTCGCCCTTGCAATGGCGCTTGGCGTAGAGGCTATGGGCGAGGGTCTTGTGGCATCTTCGCCGTGGGATGACGAAACCTTTACGATCAACAGTTGATGTGTTAAGTTGCCATAAATATCGAGGACGCTCGCATGGCTCTATTTGACCGCTTTCGCAAAGTGGAAAGTCGAAATCTTGAAAACCCTAACGCACCCGTGTCTGCGGCTGACTTTCTGCAAGTCATGGGCTGGGGTGAATTATCATCCACGGCTGGCGTAACTGTCAACACTGACACGGCTCTTGGCGTGCCTGCTGTATGGGCTGCGGTCAACTTTCTGAGCGGCACGCTGGCTGGTTTGCCGCTGCACGTTTACCGCAAGACGCCTAAGGGCCGAAAGCGTGCGACTGGTCCGCTTGAGAATATATTACACGACGCCGCCAATGACACAATGTCGTCATTCGAGTGGCGCAAATATATGTTTGACCAAGTGTTCACTGGCGGGCGCTGTGTCACATATATCGAACGCTCCGAAAACGGCGCTGTCAAAAACTTATGGCCGCTTGATCCAGCTTACACTCGCGTTGAGCATCGTACAGAAGGCAAGCGCCAGACCCGCGTTTATCTCTGCAAGGGTCAGACATACGCCGCAAGCGAAGTAATTGACGTTCCATTTATGCTCAAGTCGAATGGCTTGGACGTGCGTGGACCTATCGCGACAAACCGCGACGCAATCGGAATGGCTATTGCGGCCAGCCGATATGGCGCAAAGGCGTTCCAGTCAGGTGGCATCCCGCCTGTTGTCTTGCAGGGTCCGTTCCAAAGTGGCGCTGCGGCACAAAGAGCGTCTGAGGACGTTGCCAAGACGACTGAAAAGCTGGCACGCGAAGGCCGTCCAGTTATGGCGCTGCCTATGGGCCACGAAATGAAACAGATTGGCTTTAACCCAGAGCAAATGCAGCTTATCGAGTTGCAGCGTTTCAGCATCGAGCAGATCGCACGGGTTTACAGCTTGCCGCCAGTATTCTTGCAGGATTTGACGCATGGCACGTTCAGCAACACAGAGCAGCAGGATTTGCACTTTGTGAAGCACACGCTGAAGCGTTGGATTGAGCAGGTTGAGCAGGAAATGAACTTGAAGCTGTTCCCGCGTGGGTCTAAGCAATATATTGAGTTCAATGTTGACGGCCTATTGCGCGGTGATTTCAAGACCCGCATGGACGCACACGCGACAACCATCCAGAACGCAATCCGCACGCCGAACGAGGTGCGCACGATTGAGAATATGGAGCCACTGGAAAACGGTGACGACTTGATGATCCAAGGCGCGACGGTCCCGATTGGCACGCAGCCGCAGAATGTGGTATCATCTGAACAAACTAATGGAGACCAAGATGGTTGAATTTGAAACCCGCGCGTTGCCGCAGTCGCTGGAAGTCCGCGAGGACGAAGGCGAAGCAATCCGCGTTTCTGGTTATGCTGCAATCTTTGGCGAAGAAACCAACATTGGCGGCATGTTTACCGAGGTAATCGAGCGCGGCGCTTTTGCAAGCGCGATTGAACGCCAAGATGACGTTGTTTTCCTTATCAATCACAATGGCTTGCCTTTGGCACGTACGCGATCAGGTACGCTTCGCTTGTCTGAAGACGAGCGCGGCTTGTTTATCGAGACCGAGCTTGATGGTGATGACCCAGACGTTCGCAGCATTGTTCCAAAAATGAAGCGTGGCGACTTGGACAAAATGTCATTTGCGTTTGTTCCGACCCGCCAAGAATGGGACGACAGCGGTGACATTCCGAAACGTACAATCCAAGATTTGCAGCTTCACGATGTGGCGATTGTTACTACGCCTGCATATGAAGGCACAGAAATTGGTTTACGTTCACTTGAAGCGCATCGCGCAAGTGAAACAAAGGTTCAAGCGGCACGCAGGCTTCGGATGAAGTCTAAGCTGTAAGGATAACGGCGGTTCCCGCTGTTTGCCCTCCACACCGCCCTTGGGCAAGGCAAATTGAAAGGATGCAGCATGGCTGATCTTAAAACATTGCGGGAGCAAATGGCGAACATCGCCACTGAGGCTCGCTCAAAATTGTCTGAAGTAACAGACGCAACTCCAGAGGCTCGCGCTGCTGAGATTGAAAGTGAATTTGACGCCATGATGGCTGATCACGACAAACTCGGCGCAAAAGCAGAGCGTCTTGGAAAAGTTGAAGCAGCACTACGCGCTGGCGAAGCTATCGACCTTGACCGTCGCCCAACATTTGAAGACCGTTCTGCTCCAGCAGTAGACGAAGGTTTCAAAATGGACTACCGCGCTGCATTTGCTGAAATGATTGCAGCAGGTGGCGATTCCCACGTTGATGCAGAAGTTCGCAACGTACTACGCGAAAACCGCGCACAAGTTGGTTCAACTGACTCCGCTGGTGGTTACACCGTACCAACAGAGCTTGCAGCATTTATTGAGAAATCAATGATCGCAACTGGCCCGATGTACGACAACAGCCTGTTCACAGTGATCAACTCAACAGATGGCCGCCCATTCAACATTCCAACTGTTGATGACACAGCCGTGACTGCTGTTGCTCACACTGAGGGCACACAGCCAACTGACGACGGCGGCAAAGACGCTACATTCGGTCAGAAGTCTGTGGGCGCGTTCTCGTTTGACTCTGAGTGGATTCGTTGGTCTGCTGAATTGAACGCAGATAGCATCTTGAACATGGAAAGCCTGTTGGGCGAGTTGATTGGTGAGCGCCTTGGGCGTATCGCTAACAGCAAGTTGACAACTGGTTCTGGTTCTTCTGATGTTGAAGGTATCGTCACAAACTCAGCCGCTGGTAAAACAGCAGCAGCAGTTGCAGCCGTAACAGCAGACGAAATCATTGATTTCATCCACTCTGTTGACCCAGCATACCGCACTTCACCAAATACAGCTATCATGATGAATGACAGCACTTTGGCAGCAGTTCGTAAGCTGAAAGACGGCAACGGCAACTACCTTTGGCAGATGGGCAACTATCAGCAAGGCGTTCCACAGAACTTGTTGGGCTACAATGTTGTAGTCAACCAAGCAATGGACAGCCTCGCAGCAGCCAAAAAGGTTATGTTGTTCGGTGATATGTCTAAGTTCTACGTTCGCAAAGTAGGCGCACCAAGCATCTACGTGGCTCGTGAGCGGTTCGCGCCAGATTTTGGCATATTGGGCTACATTCGCTTCGACGGCGTTCTATCCAACACAGCCGCGATTAAGCACTTGATCACAGCAGCATCATAAGACACGGGAGGGGCTTCACGGCCCCTCCTTACTCATTCTGGAGGGCATCCCATGCCAAAGGTTAAACTTCTAACGTCGATGGCTGGCATTGATTTCTCGCACAACCAAGGCGACTTGATTGATTGCAATGAAGCTGAAGCCGCTCGTTTTGTAAAAGCTGGCATCGCTGAATTTGTTGCCGCTGCAAAACCCGAAAAAGCCGTTAAAAAGATTGTCACACGAAAAGCAGTTAAGGACTAAACAACATGGCCTTGCAGGATCACGAAAGAAACCAGCTAATTACAGCGCCAGCAGTGGACCCTATCTCTTTGTCCGAGGTAAAGGAACAGTTGCGCGTTGAGCATTCTGACGATGATCCACTGCTAACACGATTGATTTTTGTGGCGATGGCATTCACCGATGCAAAGGGTGCGCTGGGCAAGGGTATCATAACCCAAACTTGGGCGCAGTGGATGGGTCCAAACCCAACGCAATCCATATCGCTTTTGCTTGGTCCAGTTCAAAGTGTTTCTGCGGTCAAATATTACGACATTGATGGCAACTTGCAGACTGACACGCTGGCGAACTACAACGTGTTCGGCATACCGTCAAAAACAACTGTGTCGCCTAAGTCTGGTTTTAACTGGCCCGTTTCGCAGCAGCGCGATGACGCTATCAAAATCGAATATGTGATTGGCTACGGCGACGCATCATCTGACGTTCCAGACACATTGCGCCATGCCTTAATGCTTCTGATCGGCCACTGGTATGACAACCGCGAGCAAACCCAAATGGACGAGCTTGCAGACATTCCGTTCGGCTTTATGGAACTGCTAAACATGCACAAGGAAACTTGGTATGGTTAAGGCTGGTCTATTACGTGACCGCGTTACCTTTCAGCGGCTCTCTGAGGGGGCTTCTGACGATTATGGTAACGTCTACAGCGGGTGGTCTGACTTGGCCACCAGATCGGCTGATTTGCGCGAGCAGAAGGGCCGTGAGCGTATCTCTGGCGGTTCTTTGCAGGATGTGGGCCTTGCCACACTCCGCACGCGCTCAGACAGCGTTACAATGGCTGTGACATCTGCTGACCGTGTTGTCGCTCGCGGGATCACTTGGGCCATCAAGGATGCAATTCAAGTTGACGCCAAAGACACCATGATTGAGTTCGTTCTTGAAAAGGGCGTCGCGTCATGAAGGTGACTGGCCAGAAAAAGCTAATGCGGCAGATGAGAGACTTGCCGAAAGAGACGCACAAGGCTTTGGAGAAATCCATAGCGGCGACGGCTCGTTCTGGCGCGAACAAGGCTCGTTCAATCGTTCCAGTCGCCAGCGGTGATTTGAAAGCAGGCATCAGCAGCAACGTCAAAAGTAAGTCTGGCGAAATATTTGGCTTCATTAACTTTTATGATGGCGACGCTGACAACGGGCTGGCTGCAAACTCAATCAACTATGGTTGGGGACCGATGGAATTTGGGTACAACTTCCGCCGTGAGGTGAAGGGCATTATAGCTGATCGCCACAGGCGCACAGTTCAGCGCAATCTCAACAAAGCAATCAAGGACGCAATGAATGGCTGATGGTTATGCACTTGCAACCCAAGTTGGCGTTCTGGCTGCTTTAAAGGCAAACAGTGGCGTCACAAATTTAGTTTCAACCCGCATTTATGATGAACCACCGCAAGACGTGGTTTTCCCGTACCTGCGGTTCAACACAATACAGCCGAACGCCTTTGACACGGACACGGCGCAAGGCGCGCTGGTTGACATCAGCCTTGAGGCTCACTCACGTAGTGCGTCTGGCAGGGTTGAGGCGACACAGATTGCAGAGGCGGTTCAAGCTGCGCTGCACAGACAGGAAACCTCTGTTACTGTTGTTGGCTATACGTTGGTTGAATTGATATTCAGCGCAATATCGGTTACAAGAGATAGTGAAGGCCGTGGATACACAGCCGTCATTGCACTTCAAGCGATGCTTGATACCGCCTAAACTCCGCGCCGTGGGCAAGCGCAACAAAAATGGAGGCCATCATGGCTAAACAACTCGGACGCGCCCTGCTGGTCAAGATTGGCGACGGCGCAGGCGGATCAGAAGCATTTACAAACCTTTGCGGTCTGAACTCTAAATCATTGACCATCAATAACTCATCCATTGATGTGACAACACCTGACTGCACTGCACCCGAAGGCGCACTTTGGACCGAAACTCTTGCTGGTCTAAAGAACGTCGCAGTTTCTGGCGATGGCTTCTTTGAGGACAGCACGGCAGAGGCTCGCATGAACACTGTTGCGATGGCTGCTGATAACTCAGTCAACATGCAAATCACTGTTCCTGACTTCGGCACATACGCTGGTGCGTTCCGCATTTCTTCTTTGGAGTTCGGCGGCGAGACTGAAGGCGGTGTGACTTATTCGCTTTCACTTGAAAGTTCTGGCGCAGTTACCTTTACAGCCGCTTAATGAGTATTACGGCTGAAGCACAGCGTGGAGGCATCGTCGAAACAATCGGCGATGCTTCTTATTCTTTTAGACTTCGCAATCGTGAGATTGAGCGTTTTGAAGACAAGCATCGTGGCATCTTTGAGTTGTGGGATGGTTTCTTCGGGCGTGGCACCAAGCCAACGTCAACAGAAGTTCGTGACATCATTGCGCTTGGCCTAGTTGGCGGCGGCATGAAAGATGCTGAAGCTGATAAGGCTGTGTCAAAATGCGAGCCAGAGGATTTGATGCGATTGTTCCAGATTGCGCAAGCTGTTGTTGGGATTGCGTTTATGCCTGACGCTGGTGACGAAACCGCAAAAAAAAAGACAGCGGAAGCCGACCTGATCGACTGAATGTCCGTGGCATGATTGCTAACGGCATCGTGATTGGCTTACGTCCCGAAGAAATACGTGATATGGTTCCCAAAGATACTTGGCTTGTCTTTAAAGGTTGGAGCGATGCACACAGCCCCAAAGAAGCAGGGTCTGAAGCAATGAACGCAAGCCAATACGGCGATTTAGTGAGGCGAATAGATGGCAATTAACGCAGAAAAGTTGAACATCATTCTTTCCGCTCGCGACAAAGAATTTACAAAAGCGATGGATCGCAGCCAAAAGCGTGTCGCCCACTTTGCCCAGAAATCACAAAAAAACCTGAGCAAGACAAGCAAGTCTTTTAGCGCATTAGGCGATGCCGCAAAGCGTCTTGCGCCTGTTCTTGCAGCCGCGTTTAGTGTTCAAGCGTTCAAGGGCGCTCTTGATTCTGCGGTTCAAATTGACAATCTTTCAAGACTTGCTGGTGTTGGTGTCGAACGGTTCCAAGTTCTTGCGGCTGCAACTTCAGAATTTGGCATCGAGCAAGAAAAGCTGGCTGACATTTTAAAAGATGTGAACGACAAGTTTGGTGATTTCACGCAAACAGGCGCTGGCCCTCTTGCTGATTTCTTTGAAAACATCGCCCCGAAGGTTGGCCTGACTGCCTCTGCTTTTGCCGATTTGTCTTCAGAGGACAAGTTGGGCGCTTATGTAGCTGCCCTTGAGAAAGCAAACGTCAGCCAGTCGGAAATGACTTTCTACATGGAGGCCATAGCCAGCGACAGTACGGCTTTGGTTGGTGCATTTAAAAACAATTCTGCTGCAATCAAGGAAATGGAGCAGCGTGCGTCTGAACTTGGTATAGTTCTTGACCGTGAAGTGATCGCAAATGCGCGAGAGGCCAAGACTGAACTTGCTTTGGTTTCCAAAGTTATTTCCGCCAATCTTTCGCAGGCACTTATTGATTTGGCTCCGCTGGCGGTCAATGCCGCTCAAGCCATTGCGTCTATCGCCCAAGCCATTGGCGATCTCGGATACAACGCCCCGCCCCCACTGCTTAACAGAGACGAAATCAAAGCTTTGGCTGCTGAGTACAAGGGTTTGCAAAAGGAACTGACGGCTGTAACCCAAGCGGAAGCTATGTATGACGCAAACACTAAAAAATTTGGGGAAAATTCCACTCAGTCAAAAGCCGCAGCTGAACGCCTTGAAATTGCCAAGGAAGAGCTGAAATTAGCGTCCGAAATAATCCAAAAGAAGAAAGCCGCAGAGGACTCTGCGGTGGGCACTATAAGAGCCATGCACAAAGAGACTGAACTGCTGAAAGAGCAGGTTCTTTTGCGTGGTGTTAGTGCAAAGGACGCAGAGCTTAGACGAATTGCTGTTCAAAGGGCTGCTTATGAAGATTCAATTCTTTCAGACATGGAAGTGGCGCAAGACAAAAAAAGAATAGAATTTACTGACCGCCAGATAGAAGGCGTTACTATCTTGGGCAAGAGATACACGGAAGCAGCCATTGCTGCCAGCCTTATTCTCAACCCAGTTAAAGCGGCAGGCGCAGCGACAAAAGAGATTGCCAGAGAGGCCCAATCTGCTCGCGAAGCATACGTTCAGATGTTAAACGAGATGGTCAACGCATCGCCTGCGCTTCAGCAGCTTGGTTTTGACGCTGATAATTTGGAAAGCACAATGAACATGGTCGAGAACAGCATGGAAAGTGCGTTCATGAGTATGGTTGACGGCACAAGTTCAGCCAAAGACGCTTTCAAATCTATGGCGGCTGAAATTATCAAAGAGCTTTACCGCGTTTTGGTCGTGCAGCAACTGGTCGGCGCAATTTCTGGGTTCATCACGGGTGGTTCGGGCGTCACATCAAGTCCGCGTCCTATGTCTAGCCCGTTTAGAGCATCTGGCGGTCCAGTAAGTGCGGGTCAATCTTATGTCACTGGCGAGCATGGCCGCGAGCTGTTCGTGCCGAAAACAGATGGCCGCATTTTAAGCGGTGCGCAAACTAGCAACGCATTTAGGGGCAGCGGCGAGAGCGTTACTGTAATTCAAAACAACACATTCCAAAGTGGCGTAACTCGTTCTGAGGTAAGCGCACTCCTGCCGAAAATGGTTGAGGCTTCTAAAGCTGCTGTCATTGATGCAAAACGTCAGGGCGGATCATACGGGAAGGCGTTTGCATAATGGCGATTTCATACCCACTGGCAATTCCAAACACGAACAGCATTGTTCAGTTTAATCTGGATGCTCAAAACGCGGTTGCCTACTCGCAAAGCCCATTTACCTTTGCTGGTCAGGCCCATGCTTATGCAGGACAAATTTGGCAGCTTGATGTGACGTTGAAGCCAATGCGCCGCTCACAGGCCGAGCCTTGGATTTCAATGCTGACATCACTGCGGGGGCAATTTGGCACGTTCCTGATCGGTGATCCATTGGCGTGCAGCCTTCTAGGTACAGCCACCTCTGCAACTATATCTGGCTCCGTTGGTGACAATAGTGTCACAGCAACGATCAACGGTTCTTTGCTCGCTGGTGATTACATTCAGCTTGGAAGCGGCAACAATGCCACTTTGCATAAAGTTTTGGTTGATCTGACCTCAAGCGGCACGTTGGAAATATGGCCAGCACTTCGCGCCGATCAGTCAAGCGCATCTGCAACTCTATCTAACACAGTGGGCAAGTTTAGGCTTGCATCAAACTCAATTTCCAGACCTTCTGACAGTCGAGGTATATACACGATTAGCTTTAGCGCGATGGAGGCACTATGACACGCAGCACGCCAGCATCTTTACTCGCGGCTCTCAGCCAGCCAGAAGTTCTACCGTTTTACGCAGTTGAAATGGACTTTGACTCTGCGCCAGTTCGCTTCTGGACGGGCTACGGTGATCGGACTATTAGCGGCGATACTTACCTTGGCACAGGTGAGCTTCTGAACATCAGCGGTCTTGAAGAGGTGAACGATCTGTCAGCCAAGCGGATCACGTTGCAGCTTTCTGGCGTTCCAGCTTCACTAGTTTCGCTTGCATTGCAGGAACCATATCAGCGCAGACCCTGTAAGATTTACTTTGGGACGACTGACACCACCACACCGATTGAGGTGTTTAGTGGCCTGATGGACGTTATGTCTATTGAGGACGGCGGCGAAAGTAGCACTATTTCTCTGACTGTTGAGAGCAAGCTGGTGCGCTTGGAGAAATCGTCAAATTGGCGCTATACCGAGGGCAGTCATCAATCTAGGCATAACGGAGACACGTTCTTTTCTTATGTGTCTGATCTTCAAGACAAGGATGTCATATGGGGCCGCGAGACAGCCTAAACGAGTATTTAAAGTCGGCAAAACGGAAGCCCTTTGCGTGGGGTTCTAACGACTGCCTGACATTCACTAACGAGGCGTTTTGTGCTATGTATGGTGAAGGCTGGGCGGATGATTGGCTGGGTCGTTATATGGATGGCAGCAAAGTGCTTGGGCGCAATGAATTAAAGCGCGAGTTTGGTTATTCTAACTTTTACAAAGCGGTTGATGACAGGTTGCAGCGTGTTGACCATGTGCCGCCTCTAGGTGCGCTGGTGACAACAACAAAGGCACGCAAGTGGGTAACTGGAGTGGCTATGGGCATTTGCACAGGCAGCAAGTGCGCTTTCTTGGATAAGGTGGGTGTGATATACCTGCCATTAGATGACATAGATCAGGCGTGGGTTAGAACATGAAAAGCAATCTTCCTTATAATGTAATGCGTCACAAAAACTGGGATGCTGCTCCCAGAATGCCACAAGCTGTTGCTGCGGCTTTTACTGGGTTTTCTACTTTCGGCGCAGCAGCGGCTGCTGGTTCTGCGTTTGCTTATGGCGCTGTTTATGTTGCGGCATATGTTGGCATTACAGCAATCACATCATGGGCCATTTCCGCCCTCTCTCCAAAGCCAGATTTTTCGTCCTTTGGCTCGCAAGGCACACTTGTAAACTCGCGGGACGCAACGGCCTCATCTGACTTTGTGTACGGTGAGGTGCGCAAGGGTGGCACTGTTGCGTTCTATGAGAGCACAGGCGCAGAAAACAAATACCTGCATCAGGTCATCGTGCTTGCTGGCCATGAGATTGAAGAGATTGGCGACATTTATATCAATGACGAGGTTGTTAGCTGGAATGCATCAACGGGCCTTGTGTCGGGCGATTGGGGCGACAAGATTCGCATTCGCAAGCATCTTGGCGACCAGACAACAGCCGATGCAGACCTTGTAGGCGAAACTTCTGTTGGCAGCAGCTTTGTCGGCAATGGCATAGCCTATCTTTATGTCCGTTATGAATATGACCGAGATGTATTCGCGAATGGCCTCCCTCTTGTGACGGCAAAAACCAAGGGCAAGAAGGTCTACGATCCACGCTCAAGCGCGACAGTTTACAGCAACAACGCAGCTCTTTGTATGCGAGACTTCATCGTCAGCGAATATGGCTTAAACGACAGTGCGATTGATGATGTAAGCTTTTCAGTCGCGGCCAACGAAAGTGACGAGAACGTCAGCCTGTCTGGTGGTGGTACAGAAAAACGCTACACGATCAACGGCATTGTGAAGGCAAGTTCTCCTATTGGTGACGTACTCGGCAAAATGTCTACAGCCTGTGCGGGCACGCTTTTCTGGGGGTCGGGTTACTGGAAGCTGAAGGTTGGCGCGTATAGCAGCCCAGTCAAGACGCTCACCCTTGATGATCTGCGTGGGCCTATTGCGCTGCAAACACGCACTTCAATGAGGGATAACTTCAATGGGGTTAGTGGCACGTTTAACAACGCCGATGAAGACTTCATTACGATGGACTACCCGCCAATCAAGAGCAGCGTGTTTGAGGTAGAGGATGGCGGTGATGAGCTTTTGCTTGACCTACCGCTTCCGTTTACAACCAGTGCACCAATGGCGCAGCGCCTTGCAAAGTTGACGCTCTACCGTGGCCGAGAACAAATGAATATTTCTGCTGATTTCGGCCTTGAGGCGTTTGACGTTGAGGTTGGCGACATTATTGCATTTGACAACGAGCGATATGGCTTTGACGGCAAAGAGTTTGAGGTTGTCGGCTGGCGGTTTGCGTCAAACCAAGAGGCAGGCGACCTGCGGGTGAGCCTTACCCTGCAAGAAACGTCAGCGGCGGCTTTTGACTGGAACGCTGAAGAAGCAGCTATAATCAGTAACAACACGACACTGCCCGTATATACGGCAGGAATGACTGTGCTTGGCTTGTCTGTGAGTGAGGGCGGATTGACCCAGAGTGACGGCACGCGAATATCAACTGCCATTGTGGATTGGTCTGATGTAACTAATGCCTACCTTGAGCGTTATGAAGTGCAGTGGAAGCCGACTGCGGACACATCATATAGCTCAACATTTACCTCTCAGAGCGACATTGAGTTGTCTCCCATCGTTGATGGCGTAGAGTATACCTTCAGAGTCCGCGCGGTTTCAGCCAACGGTTATCGCGGCCCATTCGCGTCAGTAGCGTTTACTGGTGGTGGCGATGTGACTGCTCCATCACTGCCCACAGCTATTACTGCGGTTGGCGGTTTCGAGTACATCACAATCAGATGGACAAGGCCAAGCAACGCTGACTTTAGTTATGTTGAGGTTTACGAGAACACATCAAACACAACAAGTGGGGCCACAAAGGTTGGCGACTCTGCTGGTAATGAGTTTGTAAGGACTAATCTTTCCATCAGTCAGACAAAATATTATTTTTTGAAATCAGTTGATTACAGCGGGAACAAATCAGCGTTTACAAGTGGCGTATCTGGCACATCAACTTTCGTTGATGATGCATCTTTTGCAGACGGCATTTATTCTTTGTTCACGGATCAAGGTTTGTATGCCATCCGCGACGTGACATCCCTGCCAGCTTCTGGTTCAATTGTCGGTGAAAAGATATTCAACAGGACTGATGGCAAGCTGTATCAGTGGACGGGTTCTGCATGGGTATTGGTTGTTGCAGACGTGGAAGACGGCAGCATCACTGGAGTCAAAATTGACGCAAATGCGATTACGGCTCCTAAAATCTTGGCCGGAACGATCACTGGCAATAAGATCGTGGCTAACACTATCACGGGGGGGCTGCTTGCGACTTCCGGTATCATCACCAACAGTGCTCAGATCAATAACTTAGTTGTTGAATCGGCAAAGATTAAAAATCTTGCTGTTGAGAGGATTAAGATTGGAGACAACGCAGTATCTGAAGTGAATACCGCAAGCATTGGTAAATACTACACCGCAGGGCAATTTCAGCCGAACACTGAAATTGTTTCCCTTCCTTCCCCAACTTTGAACAACATAACAACCGAGTGCTACTTTTCATTTGTTTTCGATGCGATAACAAACCCAGCACCGCACTACGGTTATCTACCGAGCAACGGATGGATGGAAGTTCGCTTACAAATACAGGCAAATTTTTCTTCGACTTTCCCAGCTTCTTTTGTTAATATCGGGCCTGTCTTTAGCTCTCAAGTGACTAACCCAAACGCATATATGGTTAACAAACCCTTGTTGACAGGGTCAGTTTTCGTCACCCCAACCACCACACACGCATCCACTGCGTTTAGAGTAAGAATATCTACCGCAGTCTATAACTCCTCTGGGGTTTTGCAGGGGACAACTGGCAGAGTGGACGGTGTTATGTTTACAAGGATGCTCGCAAAATGACTATAAAACATTTCGCTATATACAATGAAACCGAAGGTCTCCGTTGCACTATCTCAACGCACGGAGACCCGTCCTCTATTTTAGAAGAAGGCGAGCGACTAGAACAGAGGGAGTTTCCTGACGGACTAGAGTTTCCAGATTTAGTCATCGACACGGAAGCTCAGGCTATTTTCAGCGTTCGATCTTCGAGAGACGCCCTCCTTGCTGCCTCAGACTGGACACAAGTTGCCGATGCACCAGTTGATCAGGCTGCATGGGCTGTTTACCGACAATCTCTGAGAGACATCACTAATCAAGATGGGTTTCCTGAGAGCGTAGTATGGCCTGAACAGCCAGTTTGATTCCCCGCTGCAATGTGTTAAGGTGCGGCATAACTGAAAAGAATGGAGGCCGAGATGGCTACTTTAGACAACAGAGTGTTCGACAACGGCCTGACCGTTCTCGACACAGAAGCAAACAAGATCGTCATTACCTCTCAGGAGGCTACGACCTACACTGAGGCCAATGCTACTTACGCCTTGGGTAACAGCACCTCTCTTTCCATTGGCGCACCACAGGATCGCTCAGGTGGTGGTCGTGAGGTTGTCGTGGCTGCTATCACTGACGGCTCAGTGACAGGAACAGGCACAGCAACACACTATTCTATTATTGATACTGCGAACAGCCGTTTGCTTGCTACAAGCACCCTGACAGCGTCTCAAGCGGTTACATCGGGTAACACGTTCACACTTTCAACCATTTCCGTCGGTATCCCTGATCCAGCCTAAGAGGTTTTACAAATGGTCACTCTCGTAAACAGAGCCAAAGTTGCCACTGCCACAACAGGCACAGGCACAATCACTCTTGGTTCTGCTGAGAGTGGCTATCAGACCTTTGCTGACGCTGGCGTGGTTGACGCTGATGTCGTTCGCTACGTCATTGAGGACGGCACTGACTGGGAGATCGGCACAGGTACTTATACGGCCACAGGGACGACCCTTACACGCACTGTCCTTGAGAGTTCCAACGCTGACGCAGCTATTAACCTGTCAGGCTCTGCGGTGGTGTTTGTGGGGGCAGCGGCTGAAGACCTTGCGCCTGTTCTTGAGCTGTTTGGTGAGAACCCTTCTAGTCCCACAGCGCCTTCCGCTACAGGTACAAATGCTGTGGCTATTGGGAATCGCTCTAAATCGCACAGCACGGATTCGATTGGGATTGGTGCGGGATCGTGGGCAAGATCAGATAATGCTTTTGCTGTATTTGGTGATGCTCAACCAAATTCTATCGCAGCAGTAGCCATAGGGAAAGGCACTGTTGCCTCTGGCGCAGCCGCCACCGCTCTAGGAAGGGATTCCTTCTCGCTCGCTGCTGGT
>Ga0208814_1000769_pt1 | contig 17364 bp, 17 predicted proteins | sample MalvirAntarct_55_FD_184253 | JGI IMG/M metagenome (GOLD analysis project Ga0208814, IMG submission 184253) | Marine viral communities from the Global Malaspina Expedition - Malaspina viral metaG Antarct_55 (SPAdes) (version 2) | ecosystem: Environmental > Aquatic > Marine > Oceanic | place...
GATAGCTCTCGGTTCGATCACCGATTTCGACGCTTTTCAGGCCAATGCATTCGTTGGGATGGCCCGGCAGGATCTTGAACGAGGAGATGCCCCGTTCAGGAATACGCTGACCAACTTCCAGGGTTCGAATCTGGCTGAAATCCTCATTAGCAATAATCAAGGTATTGGCCCCGCGCTCCCGCCCATCTACCGCCTCGTCGAAGGGCTCAGTCGAGATTTTGCGCGGAAAGAACAGCCATTCGCGGCGATAAGGGTGCCACTCGGCCGCCTCGTGAATGACATAGCCGTCTGGCCCGACGCCGAGCGCATCGCGGATGCGCTGATAGCGACCCGACCAATCCACGCTCTGCACGGCGTAATGCCGGTCAAGCAGCTTTATCCACTCCTCGGCGGCATTCTTGCCGTGGCTCCCGACGACCAGCTGATCGTTGTAGAGCGTTGCCCACTCCGCCTTGAAGCCCTTGAAAACCTCGTCGCCGCTGCCGGTCATGAGAATGTTTCGGGGCACCAGCTGATTCTGGTCGCGTATCTCACAGACCAATCCGGTACGGTCGTCGAAGGTCACCAAGCGTTTGCCGAACATGGCCAGCTCGGAAAATTCAGCGCCGCGCCCGCCCTCGGCGATGAGACTTACCAGCTGGAACTCACCACCTTCGTGCTCTGGAATATCCTCAAACCGGTAGTGTGGCTTGCCCGTTTGCGGGTCGATGTCACGGTGCAGCCGGTCATGGCGCAGGGTCGATTGCCAGCCGATCTGGCCGCTGTCCAGTTCAACCTGGGAGGCGTGGTCCTCATCTGTGATGATGGCCAGCAGGTATTCACGGGTGGTGCTGTCGTAGCGTTCGAGTCGCCGAACGTCGAAGTGCGATTCGCTCATGAGGTAAGGTGCTCGTCTCAGGTTGGCGCCACCAGCTCGCCGGGGGCTCGTCTGGTTTCGGACAGCACGCACCACTCAAGTTCACCAGCAGTCGCATCAGCTGCGGCAGAACGGCTGCGTCTGTTTTACTGTCCGAACTTGCACCACGTATTCAGATGGGACCGCATGATTTTTCTGCTCTCCAAACGGCCGGCCTCGGTTGCCGACTCGCACGCGCCTACCTCGACCCTTTCTACCTGGGCCAAGCGCCGGCTCGCCCTTACTGCGGCGGGCGCCTTGCTGGCTGGCCTGGCCGGCTGCGGCACGCAAAAACCTGAGATCCCAGCGCCTCGTCCGGACGAAGTCCGCGCCAAGATCGTTCGGCTGATCCCCAGCACCATCCCGAATCGCCAGGGCTGGGCCACCGACATCTACGCCGCCTTCGATGCGTTGGCGATCCCGCCGACCAATGAAAACCTCTGCGCTGTCCTGGCCGTCACGGTGCAGGAATCCACTTTCCAGGCGACGCCGCCGGTCCCAGGCCTGGCCAAAATCGCCCGCGAGGAGATATACCGCCGCGCGTCCCGATTGCATGTTCCCCGCTTCATTGTCGACGCGGCTCTGGACGTTCAATCACCCAATGGCAAGACATACAGCCAGCGCCTTGCAGCGGTGCGCACTGAAGAACAGCTAAGCGCGATCTTTGACGATTTCCTAGGGATCATGCCGCTCGGCAAGCAATTGTTCGGCACATTGAATCCGGTCAAGACCGGCGGCCCGATGCAAGTCAGCATCGCGTTCGCTGAAGACCGCGCACGTGACTATCCCTACCGCCGGGAAGGCTCTATCCGGGATGAGGTGTTCACGCGCCGCGGTGGCATGTACTTCGGCATCGCACACCTGTTGGATTACCCCGCCAGCTACACACAACCGCTGTACCGCTTCGCGGACTTCAACGCCGGCTGGTATGCCAGCCGCAACGCCGCATTTCAGGCTGCGGTCAGCCGCGCCAGTGGCATCAAGCTGGCCCTCGATGGCGACCTGATCATTCATGGCAGCAGCAAAGCCGGCCAGACCGAACGTGCGGTTCGCTCGCTGGCGGGCAAGCTCGACATGAGCGAGACGGCGATCCGCAACGCCCTGGAGCGCGGCGACACACACGGATTCGAGAAAACCACCTTGTATGAACGCGTGTTCGCGCTCGCCGAAAAACGCGCCGGAAAACCCCTTCCCCGCGCCGTGCTTCCCGGCATTCGGCTGGAAAGCCCGAAAATCACTCGCAACCTGACGACTGCCTGGTTTGCCAATCAGGTCAACGACCGCCATCTGGCCTGTATGAAACGCGCCGGCAGCTAGCGGGAACATTTTGTTACCGGCACCGTTCGCAATAGAGGTATCGCGAATTCGGAGCCTTCATGACCCAGCTGAACATTGCACTCGCCCTCATGGGCGGCGTTGCCGTCTGTATTGCCTTGCTGTCGGCGCTGATCAAGCGCAGCCCTGTATCCGAGCCGGCGCTGGCGATGCTAATCGGCGTTGCCGTTGGGCCCTACGGCCTGAGTTGGCTCGACCTTGCACGCTGGGGTGATACGTTCAGCATTCTCGAGCAGGCGGCTCGGCTGACGCTGGCAATTGGACTAATGGGAGTTGCGCTGCGCCTGAGGCCCGCGGCGCTGAACGTAGTGTTCACGCCGATCACTGCCCTTGCGCGAGCGGGCCACCCTTGGGTGGCCGCTGGCGCTCACTACACGACGAGTCGGACTGAGCCGGAAACAAGAGAAGCGGACCCTTACGGACGAGCCGATTAACCGATCAGTCCCATGCCTGCAAGCACGAACGCGCCAACGGCAAGAATCAGTCCCAGCACGATGGCCGCGCCATCCTGTGTGGTAATGCCAAGGCCGAACAGACCAATCGCCGCGAATGGAGCAGTCGAAGCAAATGGCAGCAATTCCAGCGGTGGCACTGAGGTTGCCAACACGATGCACAGCACCGCGATAAATCGCAGAAAGCTATTGCTCGTGGCCCAGCCCAGTCGCCTGTTACTCACCTTGTCCAGCCAGCGCACCACCGGACGAACTTTTATTTAGACCCTTCTCAAGTTTGGGTCCGCTGACGGAGCGATGCGCAAGAAAGCCGGGCATCCAGAAATGATGTCGCCCGAATAGCAACTGGAAAGCAAACAACGCAACGATCAGCGCCAACATGCTTGGCACACCGGGAATGCCCCCGACCGGACTGATCTCGATGATTGCAGGAACGAACAGGAAAGGTCCGAAGCTGCGCTGACCGATTTCCTTCTGAATGTCACCAACTGATACCTTCGGTTGGTCATCACCAAGCTCGACGACACCGTCGATTACTTGTTCAAGGCAATCGTGTCCGTTGGCCTCACTCATGTTGTCCTCCTCATCGCAGCGGCTTGATGCATGCGGCAAAATACCGTCGCAGATGCCCCCTTATATGTCAGCCTTGACGAGCTACAAGCGTTTTTATGCTCGCACCGAAACAGAGACCAGCAATCAAAGCGACATTCTTTTACAGATTTTATACAAATTCTTCAGTCTTGCATTACATCCGTGCCGCCGTACAAGTTAATAGGCTATAAAAAAAACGGAACCTGCTTAGCAAGTTCCGCTTTATATCCGCTAACGTTAGCAACGAAGCATAAACGTCTTACGAATTACGGCCACCGCCGTGGCTGTTCTGACCGCCTTTCTGGCCGGCTTCGGAGGCCTTCTCGCGATCATTGGCGAAGTTGCCGCCACTGTTCTGGCCACCTTTCTGACCTGCTTCAGACGCTTTCTCGCGGTCGTTAGCAAAGTTGCCACCGCTGTTCTGACCGCCTTTCTGGCCAGCTTCGGAAGCGCGCTGCGGATCATTGGCAAAGTTGCCGCCGCTATTCTGACCGCCCTTTCCCCCAGCTTCGGAGGCCTTCTCGCGATCATTTGCAAAGTTACCCGGATTTCCGCTCTTATCATTCGACATGAGATTACTCCAGTTACTTGTAGAACTAAGTGTGAAACTTAAAGTGGCGACTACTCTGCAGCCGCCTCACTATCTCGGAGGGCAGGAGAGCCCCAATAGTTCTATATAAAATTGTCGAGCTCGATGAACGGCTTGCCACTTCAATTTGCCATTACAAACGCAACACATGAACGCCCGTAATTGCATTTAGATAGCAACGGAACGCTAACTGCCTGTCCTTCGCTAGTTACAGCGTTGTACTTACGCCGGCGATTTACTTGCTCTCTGCACGACAACTTCAAAATCGGCAAAGCGCCATTCATCGGCTCAGCGAAGCAGGCAGCGGTTGTCAACAACCTGTAACCGAATCCGGGCAGTCTCGGAGCCATGGAAAGCCTGGACGGCTGGCGCAAGGACGCGACTTTATTTCAGGACCACCAACCACTCTACCGAGACATTGGAGGCCACATGAGCAGCAAAACGCTGGAAAACCTGGTCAAGCAATCCGACCTCAGCACCAAACAGCCGCTGGAACTCTGGAAGCAGCTGCATCGTAGCAAGCGCGACTACCGGCCCAGCGCGGCGGCGCTGGCAAGGCGCGCCTCGCTGGATCTCGGCATGTGCGCGTCAGGCCACTAAGCCAGCACCATGGGTATCGGTCAGGCGGGCCCACCCGCCATGGCCGGATCAGCCTTCGGTGCTGCGCTGCTGCCGCAACAACAGCCAGACAATCGACAGTCCAGCCACGGCCATGAAGGCTGCCCCCAGGAAGATGCTCTGCATACCGATATAAGCGGCTAGCGCGCCCATAATGGCGCCGGACAAACCCAGCGACAAATCGAAGAACATCGCGAAAACGCTGAGACCAGAGCTGCGGTTAGCGACTCCTACGCGTGACACCACCCCGACTCCCAGAGCTGGATAGAGCAGCGACAGACCGCAGCCAGTCAGCGCCGAGCCTGCCAAGGCAAAGCTCGGCGCCTCGGCCAGCCAGAGCAACAACAGCCCTAAGATTTCCACCACCAGGCACACCATCGCCACCGAATAACCGCCGACTCGGTTGATCAGGTTGGGCAGCAACAACCGCGTCCCGATGAAAGCAAAGGCAAATGCGGTGAGGCACCAGGCCGCGCCATCCCAGCCGCGAGCGTTGTAATAGAGCGCGATGAATGCGGTCAGGGTGCCGTAACCGATGGTCGCCAATGCCAGGCTGAGTCCGGGCGGTGCAACCTTCCACAGCACTTTGCCGAACGGCAGCCGCTTGCCGGGGTTCAGCGGAGCATCGCCGCGCCGCCAGGCCAGCAACAGGCCGGTCGAGGCCAGGAGCATCGTCACCACGCCCAGTGACCATAAGCCTAATGACTGCGACAGAAACACGCCCAGCGGCGCGCCGATGCCTACGCCGCCATACGCCGCAACACCGTTCCAGGAAATCATCCGCGCCGTGCTTTCTGCACCCAGCCGGCTGATGCCCCAGCTGATAGCGGAAATGCCGATCAGGCTTTGCGCGAAGCCCAGAATCAACCGGCTCCCGATCATCACCGCAATGCTCGCCATCGGCCAGGCTTCTGACAGCGCTGACGCGAGCAGCAGCAGTCCGCTGATCAACCCAGACGTCATGCCGATCAAAACGGTTTTCTTAGCGCCCCGCTCGTCCGCCAGCCGCCCGGCCAAGGGTCGGCACAGTAATGTGGTGAGGTATTGCGCACCGATCACGATGCCCGCGACGGCGGTGCTGAATCCCAAGTTTTCATGGATATAGCCAGGCAATGACGCCAGCGGAATACCAATGGAAATGAACGAGATGAAGTTGAAAACCACCAGCGACAGAATGAAAAGAGTGTCGTTGGAAGCGGGTTGTTTCGCAGCGGGCATCGGAGCGCCTGTCGTGGATGAACAATGGGATATGACCATGCCAAGCCGGGCAGCCCCAGCGCAGGATGCTGGGTCCCGGTTGCCAAGGGCTCAGACCGCCAAGCGAGCAGTTTGATCTTGCCCAAGAGGCAGTCATCATACAACCTCCGTTAGGCCGACGGTTCGAGCGATCTAGGTATTGCTTGGCGCAACAGCGACTTTTGGTCGGCGCCACTGGGGCAGTCCGATCAGCACCACCGCGCTTACGATTACCGTCATCGCCAACCATTCTTCGACACCGATTCGCTCACCGGCAAAGGTAATACCCAGCAGCACGGCGACCACTGGGTTCACGTAGGCATAGCTGGTTGCCGCCGCTGGCCTTACATGTTTGAGCAGATAGAGATACGCGCTGAACGCTACGATCGAGCCGAGCAACGTGAGGTAGACCAGGGCAAGCCAACCGGCCATATCCGGCATTTGCTGCAAGCGTTCTCCGCTGACCGCGCTACCAAACAGCAACACAGCGCCACCGATCAGCATTTGGGCGGCGCTCGCCATCGCACCGTTCGGCAAACTGAGATGCCTGCTCCACATCGAGCCGAACGCCCAGCTCGCTGCCGCCATTAGCACTATCACTGCGCCAAGCGGACTGGCCTGCAGGTTGTGTCCCAGATTGAGCAAACCGATGCCGATCAGTCCCAGGAGAATGCCGCCCCACTCCAGCCCGGTCGTGCGCTGCCCCCAGATCAAGCCGAACAGCAACGCGAACAGCGGCACCGTAGCAATCGCCAGTGCCGCAACTGCAGACGCCACGCCAAGATGTTCGGCGATGGTGACACCACCGTTACCACAGCTGAGTAGAAGAAAACCTACAACCGCGCAAGACCGCCATTCGCGCGCGGTGGGTAGCGGCACACCGCGCCAGCGCAGCCAGGCAAACATCAGGCTGCCAGCAATGACAAAGCGCAACCCGGCCAGCAGCATCGGCGGCCATGACTGGACGCCAATCCTGATCACGAAATAGGTCGAACCCCAGATCAGATACAGGGCGAGAAAAGCGCCCACGAGCAGCAGCGGGAAGCGGCGCGAAGACATGAGACGAGATCCGGGTGAAAGGCTTGACCAATCATTCTAGATAACCCACGCACCGGAGAATAAGCACAGTCAGCTTCTTGTTTAACGGTGCAGTTAGCCGCACCGCGCGGCTGCTCAACGAGCGAGGCCGAAGGGGTCATCGATGCTGTGGCTCGGCTCGGTAAACCAGCGCGGTCCACTCTCGTCCATATAGAAGTGGTCCTCCAGGCGAATGCCGAACTCACCGGGCACGCAGATCATCGGTTCATTGCTGAAACACATGCCGACGTCGATGGGTGTCTGGTCGCCGCGAACCAGATAGGGGCTTTCATGGATTTCCAGCCCAATCCCGTGACCAGTGCGATGAGGAAGCCCCGGCAACTGGTAATCGGGGCCGAGGCCGCATGCTTCGAGCGCACCTCGCGCCGCCTCGTCCACTTCTTCACAGCGCGCACTCAGCCGGGCCGCAGCGAACGCGGCCAACTGTGCGTCCTTTTCAAAGGTCCACAACGCTCGCTGGTGTTCGCTCGGCTCGCCGAAGACGTAGCTGCGCGTGATATCCGACAGATAGCTATGCACGCGACAACCCGTGTCGATCAGGACCATGTCACCGCGCTTGAGCGTCTGTGGATACTTCACCCCATGGGGAAATGCACTTGCCTCGCCGAACAGCACGATGCAGAAGGTCGACCCCGGCGCTCCAACCGCCCGATGCGCGAGCTCGATAAACCGAACCACCTCGGTGGTGCTGATGCCCTCGTGGAGGATGCTCGCCGCCGCTTTGTGCACTTCCAGTGTCATGTCCTTCGCCCGTTGCATCAAGGCGATCTCAGCAGGGGTCTTTCGCTGTCGGCAATAGCTTGTCACGACGCTCGCATCGGTGAAGGCATAGCCTGGATCCAGCAGGCGCAGGCCGTCGAACATGAAAAACGGCAAAGACGGACAGAGACCGATGCACGGACGAAGGCTGGTGTTCGGCTGGATGCCCATGCGCTGCAGGCAATCGAGCAGCAAACGATAGGGGCTTTCATGCTCTTGCCATCCGTTGACCGGCCCGTTGACCACCATGAAATCGCGAATCGTGCCTTCCTCGAAGGCTGGTGCCAGGTATTCCAGCGCACCATTCGCGGGCAAGACTGCACCAACCATGCGCTCGCTCGGGCTCCAGCGCACGCCAGTGAAGTACTCGAGGTTGGCACCAGCGCTGAGAAAAATGGCATCGAGACCCAGCTGCTTCATGCGTCGCTGGGCGTTATCGATACGGGCCAGATATTCGGCGATCGCTATCGGCTCAACCCCATCGAGCATATTGCGCAAACGTCCAAGCGCTTCTTCCTGCGTGCTGCCGCCGATACCGATGGTCATGCCTGTTCTCCGAAACCAGCCGAAAAATGTCAGCCGAATTTAAGTACAGCTTAATTTTTCTGGCAAAGCTTTTTTCGGTCGTGCCGTGAAAAAGCCAAAATCAAGGCTGGCGCGAGCCTGTCCCGCTGGCCGTATACTGGCCACTTTCACAAGGCGAAACTTATGACAGTCGACCGTATCGGCGAGCGATTGCGTCGTCACAGGCGCGCCGCGAACAAGACCCTGAACCAGGTAGCCAAGGAATCGGGACTGACGGCGAGCTTCCTGTCGCAGGCCGAACGTAACCTTACCGGTGTCTCGATTTCGTCGCTGGCGAACATCGCAAAATCGCTCGGCGTGCCGCTCAATTCGCTGTTTGACCAGCCCAGCCAACCGCAGCCCGATTCCCACCAGGGCGAACGCGTTCGTTACACCATCGAAGGCCAGCCGCTGGCGTACGAGCGCCTATCGACAAGCTTTCCAGGCAATCTGCTGAACGCCGTCAAGGTCAGCATGCCAGTGGGTTACCAGTCCGAACTGATTGCTCACGAAGGCGCCGAATTCGCCTATGTCCTCTCCGGACGGATCATCTACACGGTCGATGGGCGCGACTACCCGCTAGCCAGCGGTGACTCCATACATTTCGATGCGGGCAAGCCACATCACCTCGCCAACGTGGGCGATCAACCAGCCGAAGTGCTCACCGTAACGACCATGGGCCTGTTCGACGACCTGACCACTCGCTAAGTGGCACCGCTATTGCTTGACCTCGACACCTGAAGCTCGCCAACGAAATTTAGCAGCGCTTAATTTCTGTTGACCGTGTTTTCAGCATGACTTAATTTCGAGGCAGGCTGAGCTGCGCTCTTCATGACGCAGCCGCCAACAGTGTTCTGCGCCGAGCGGGCGAACCCCCACGGCGACACCGGCGTGCAGTGAGCCACTGTTCGGTCCACGAGACCAACCCTCGATGAACATAAAAAAGAATGAGGTTTGCATGCGAAACACTCTCTCCATCCGAGCATTGCTCGCCGCGGGTCTGATCCTCGGCTCGCCCCTCAGCTTCGCCGCCAGCAGTCTGGTGTACTGCTCCGAGGGCAGCCCCGCCGGTTTCGATCCCGGTCAGTACACCACCGGTACCGACTTCGACGCCGCCTCGGAAACCGTATTCAACCGTCTCGCCCAATTCGAACGAGGCGGCACTCGCGCCCTCCCCGCGCTGGCGACCAAATGGGAGGTCAGCGATGACGGCCTCACCTATACCTTCCATCTGCGTCCCGGGGTCAAGTTTCATACCACTGACTACTTCAAGCCCAGCCGCGAGTTCAATGCCGACGACGTCCTCTTCACTTTCCAGCGCATGCTCAATAAGGAGCATCCGTTCCGCAAGGCGTACGCCAGCGAGTTCCCCTATTTCGTCGACATGGGCATGGACAAGAACATCACCAAGGTCGAGAAGCTCGACGACATGACGGTCCGCTTTACCCTCGACAAAGTAGATGCCGCCTTCATACAGAACCTCGCGATGAACTTTGCCGCGATCCATTCAGCTGAATATGCCGATCAGTTGCTCCAAGCCGGCAACAGTGAACAGATCAACCAGAAGCCGATTGGCACTGGGCCGTTCGTTTTCAGCCGCTACCAGAAAGACGCTCAGATCCGCTTCAAGGGGAACAAGGAATACTGGAAACCTGAAGACGTGAAGATCGATAACTTGATTTTCGCGATCACTACCGACGCCTCGGTCCGCGCGCAGAAGCTTCGCGCCGGGGAATGCCAGGTCACGCTCAACCCTCGCCCGGCGGACATCGAAGCGTTGCAGAAAGATCCCAACATCGAGGTACCGAGCCAACCCGGCTTTAACCTCGGTTACATCGCCTACAACGTTGAGCACGAGCCACTAGGCAAGCTTGAGGTGCGCAAGGCATTGGACATGGCCGTCGACAAGAAATCCATCATCGAGGCCGTCTATCAGGGGGCCGGCCAATTGGCTGTGAACGCCCTTCCGCCCACTCAGTGGTCTTACGACGAGAGCATCAAGGGCACCGAATACAACCCGGAAAAAGCGCGCGAATTGCTTAAACAGGCAGGCGTCAAGGAAGGCACCGAGATCACCTTGTGGGCAATGCCCGTGCAGCGCCCCTACAACCCCAACGCCAAGCTGATGGCGCAAATGATCCAGGCTGACTGGGCGAAGATCGGGATCAAGGCACGCATCGTGAGCTACGAATGGGGCGAGTACATCAAGCGCGGCCATGCGGGGGAGCATGACGCCATGCTGATTGGCTGGACTGGGGACAATGGTGACCCGGACAACTGGATGAACACTCTGTACGGCTGTGATGCGGTAAATGGCAACAACTGGTCCAGATGGTGCGACGCGACATACGACAAAGTGGTCAAGGATGCCAAGCGCATTACAGACCAGGCTGAACGCACAAAGCTTTATGAACAGGCGCAGCAGATCATTCAGGAGCAGGTGCCCATCACGCCTATTGCCCACTCCACCGTCTACCAACCGATGCGCAACAGCGTGGAGGGCTTCGAAATCAGCCCCTTCGGTCGCAACTCCTTCTATGGCGTAGAAAACAAGCGTTGATAGTAGCGAAGCCAGGCCTGCCCTCGGGCATGTCTGGCTGACCTCCTTTGGACGTTTTTTGACTGCCGGTCCGCACAGCCAAGCGTCATCAGCCCAACAATAGTCGCGAACTTGAGTACGGCGATTGAGGCTGTGCTGTTGCGTAGCCATAGTTTTACCAGGAGTTCTGCAATGTTCAGCTTCATAGCCCGCCGCGTGGGTCTGCTGATACCCACCTTTTTCGGGATCACGCTACTCACCTTTGCCCTGATTCGCATGATCCCCGGGGACCCGGTGGAAGTGATGATGGGAGAGCGAAAAGTCGATCCGGAGATGCATGCCCAGGCGATGGAGCGGCTGGGTCTGAACAAGCCGCTTTACCTGCAGTATTTCGATTACATCGGCAATCTGGCGCAAGGCGATCTCGGCGAGTCGCTGCGCACACGCACCAGCGTCTGGAAAGAGTTCACTACCCTGTTTCCCGCCACCCTTGAGCTTGCCTTCGCGGCACTGATCATCGCCGGCACCCTGGGCCTGCTGGCTGGCGTGGTCGCCGCACTTAAACGCGGCTCGCTGTTCGACCATGGCGTCATGGGCGTTTCGCTGGTGGGTTACTCAATGCCTATCTTCTGGTGGGGGCTGATTCTCATCATGTTTTTCTCCGTAGGCCTTGGCTGGACGCCTGTTTCGGGGCGAATCGACCTGCTCTACGACGTACCGCCCGTCACCGGCTTCATGCTGATCGACACTCTGCTCAGCGAAGAAGAAGGCGCATTTCTGGACGCTCTTCACCACATGATTCTCCCGGCTGTGGTGCTGGCGACGATTCCTCTGGCGGTCATCGCCCGCATGACGCGCTCGGCGATGCTCGAAGTGCTACGCGAAGATTATGTCCGCACGGCTCGGGCGAAAGGTTTATCGCCGAACCGAGTGGTGTTCGTTCATGGGCTGCGCAACGCGCTGATCCCCGTCCTGACCGTGTTCGGCTTGCAGATCGGCACCCTGCTGGCCGGAGCCGTACTGACCGAGACCATCTTCTCCTGGCCGGGCATTGGCAAGTGGCTGATCGAATCCATTGGCGCACGCGACTACCCAGTAGTGCAGAACGGCATCTTGCTGGTCGCCTGCCTCGTCATCCTGGTCAATTTCACCGTGGACATCCTCTACGGCCTGGCCAACCCCCGTATTCGCCACCAGCGCTAAGGAGGCCGAAGCATGAACAGCATCGAAACCCTGCCGGCCGCCGAACCGACTGCTTATTACCCGTCACCCCTTCGGGAGTTCTGGAGTGCCTTTCGCCGCAACAAGGGAGCACTGGGCGGCCTGATCTTTATGGTGTTGCTGGTTGCCTGCGCCCTGTTCGCACCGGCTTTGGCGCCCTACAACCCCAGCGAACAATTTCGCGACTTTTTGCTCACCCCGCCAGCATGGCAGGAAGGCGGGACGGCGCAATTCATACTTGGCACCGACGAGCTCGGGCGGGACATGCTTTCGCGGCTGATCCACGGGGCGCGGCTGTCGCTGCTGATCGGCCTCGCTTCGGTCGTCTTTTCACTGCTGCCCGGCATCCTGCTCGGCCTGCTGGCCGGCTTTTCCCCTACGCGGCTGGGGCCGTTCATCATGCGCTTGATGGACATCATGCTGGCCCTGCCCTCGCTGCTGTTGGCGGTAGCGATCGTGGCGATCCTCGGCCCAGGTTTGATCAATACCATCTTCGCCATCGCCATCGTCTCCCTGCCCTCTTACGTGCGCCTGACCCGGGCGGCGGTGATGACAGAACTCAACCGCGACTACGTGACCGCCTCGAAACTGGCCGGCGCCGGCACCTTGCGCTTGATGTTTATCAGCGTACTGCCGAACTGCATGGCACCACTGATCGTACAGGCCACGCTGAGCTTTTCCTCAGCGATTCTCGACGCCGCCGCGCTGGGCTTTCTCGGCCTTGGCGTGCAGCCGCCGACGCCCGAATGGGGAACCATGCTGGCCTCGGCGCGCGATTACATCGAGCGTGCCTGGTGGGTGGTGTCGCTACCCGGCCTGGCGATCCTGCTCAGCGTGCTGGCCATCAACCTCTTCGGTGACGGGCTGCGTGATGCGCTTGATCCTAAGCTCAAGAATGCCGCGTGAGGGGTCCACAGATGCTTCGTTCAGAACTTACGGACACAAGGGACAACCGCCCATGAGCCTCCTCGAGATTCAAAACCTGTCGGTGCGCTTTGGAGAGTACGGCGCGCCACCTGTGGTGGACGGGCTAGACCTCAGCGTCGACAAAGGTGAAGTGCTGGCCATCGTCGGTGAATCCGGCTCTGGCAAGTCAGTCACGATGATGGCCTTGATGGGACTGGTCGATGCGCCGGGCAAAGTGGCGGCTGATCGTCTCCAATTCGCTGGCCAGGACTTGTTGACTCTCAAGGGGCGCCAGCGCCGTCGAGTGATCGGCAAGGACTTGGCCATGGTCTTTCAGGACCCGATGACCGCGCTCAATCCAAGCTACACCGTGGGTTTCCAGATTGAAGAGGTGCTGCGACAGCATCTGGGCCTCAAGGGCAAAGCCGCTCGGCAGCGAGCACTCGAGCTTCTCGAGCGGGTTGAGATCCCCGGCGCCGCCAGTCGTCTGGACGCCTACCCTCATCAGCTGTCCGGCGGCATGAGCCAGAGGGTGGCTATCGCCATGGCTATCGCAGGCGAGCCACAGCTGTTGATCGCCGACGAGCCGACCACAGCACTCGACGTGACCATCCAGGCACAGATCATGGATCTGCTGCTGAGCTTGCAGCGCGACCAGAACATGGCACTCATCCTGATCACTCACGACCTGGCTGTGGTAGCCGAAACCGCTCAGCGCGTCTGTGTGATGTATGCGGGCCAAGCGGTCGAGACCGGGCGCGTACCAGAGCTGTTCGACGCACCCGCTCATCCGTACACCGAAGCGTTGCTCGCCTCCATACCAGAACATTCGAACAGTCGGCGTCTTGCGACCTTGCCGGGCATCGTTCCGGGTCGATACGACCGCCCAGCGGGCTGCCTGCTCTCGCCACGTTGCCCTTACGCTCAACCACGCTGCGGAGAACGACCGGCACTGGAACCCTACGACCGCGGCGAGGTGCGCTGCTTTTACCCGCGCAACATGACACCTGGCGAAGCACCTGAAGTGCTGCCGGAGTCGCAACGTCCTAGCCAGCCACCCGGAGAACACCATGCCTACTGAGCCGTCGACAGGCAGCGTGCTGTCCGCACGCGAGCTGACCCGCCACTACCAAATCTCACGTGGGCTGTTCAAACCACACGCCACCGTACGCGCGCTCAACGGCGTGTCCTTCGAACTGGCGTCCGGCGAAACGCTTGCGGTGGTGGGCGAATCCGGCTGCGGCAAGTCCACGCTTGCACGGGCTTTGACACTCATCGAGGAGCCGACGTCCGGCTCGTTGCAGATTGCCGGGCAGGAAGTGGCAGGCGCAGACAAGGCTCAACGCAAACAGCTTCGCCGCGACGTGCAGATGGTGTTCCAGAATCCCTACGCCTCGTTGAACCCAAGGCAGAAGATCGGCGACCAGTTGGCTGAGCCGCTTGTTATCAATACCGGGCTGTCACGCAGCGAACGCCGGGAGCGCGTGCAGGCGATGATGCAGCAGGTCGGGCTGCGTCCCGAGCACTACCAGCGCTATCCGCATATGTTCTCCGGCGGCCAGCGCCAGCGCATCGCCCTTGCGCGGGCCATGATGCTCAATCCGAAGGTGCTGATTGCCGATGAGCCGACTTCGGCGCTGGATGTGTCGATTCAAGCGCAGGTGCTGAACCTCTTCATGGATCTGCAGGAGCAGTTCAACGCCGGTTATGTCTTCATATCCCATGACCTAGCTGTTGTTCGTCATGTGGCCGATAAGGTACTGGTGATGTATTTCGGTAGCCCGATGGAAATGGGGCCAGCCGAGCTGATCTACACCCGCCCGCTACACCCCTACACTCAGGTGCTGCTGGCCGCGACGCCAAGCATTCGACCTGACTCGACGAAGCCGAAAATCAAGGTCAGCGGAGAACTGCCCAACCCGCTCGACCCACCTACCGGCTGCGTTTTCCACACCCGCTGCCCTCACGCCACCGAACGCTGCAGTTCAGAAGTCCCGGCATTCCGCCCTTTGGACGACAGGCTGGTGGCCTGCCACTACGCCGAGGAGGTGGGCTCGGTACCCCAAACCGCTTCGGTAGCCTGAGGCGAGTCAGGCCCGCGAGTTGCTTCATGAACTCAAACGAAAAAGGCCCCAGAACATGGGGCCTTTTTACTTGAGAGTGGCAGGGTCAGTGAGATTCGACGCCGCCGCCTATCTTGGATGACGCCTTAGACAAACGCTCAGCTAAATGGCGATTTGTCGTTCTCTCAAGCGCTCAAGCAGAGCCGGCCGTAGTGCAATGACGTCGAGTTCGATCACGCTAATCAACCCTGCTAATTGCGCTCGCGTAACCGATACGCCACACGGGAGCCCGGTCAAGACCAACGACTCCCCTGTCAACTCATCCAGCAGCATCGCTTGGATGGTCTGAGGAGAATCCATTGCGGCCGTGAACAACAGCGGCCTGAAGTGTTCCTGCACGAGCGCCAAAGCCTCGGGCAGCCTAATCCGGATCATCTGACAATTCCTTTTGTCCGAGCGGAAAATTTTAGTTGCCAAGCGCACCCACTGCACGCCTGAGAAATGCCAACCACCTCACATTAAGCACAGGGTCACGTCAATCGTTGGATAGAGGCCACGAGCTCGCTCAAATTATCCCATCTGCAGGATTCACGCAGTGCGCCATCGCTCAACGCCTCACACACTAGCTGGGGCAGGCGGAAATCGCGGCTTTGGCGTCTGAGGTCGGCTTTCGTCCTGCCGCACTCCCTCCCTTGGGAACAGTACGGGAACGCACACGCCCGCGTTTTCCTACCCCAGAAACGCTGAAGGCCCCGGAATACGGGGCCTTCAGCTTGCGATGTGGCGGAGGAGGTGAGATTCGAACTCACGGAAGAGTTTCCCCTTCGACGGTTTTCAAGACCGTTGCATTCAACCGCTCTGCCACTCCTCCGCAGAGAGCGGGCGCAATAGTACCCGAACGAAACAGTCTGTCAAACACTGTCGTTAGGAGGAAACAAAAGCTCTGCTATGATCCGGGGCAATTCACCTCAGGCTGAATACATCTACAGGAGTGTCGCCATGCTCAAGCAACAGTACGCACCTACGCATACGCAGGTTGAACAGAAGGAAGTCAGCCGCGTTCTGCGCAACACCTACGGCCTGCTGGCCATCACCCTGGGCTTCAGCGCCTTCGTCGCCTACATGGCGATGCAAGCCAACGCAGCCTACCCGAACATCTTCGTGGTGCTGATCGGCTTCTACGGCCTGTTCTTCCTGACCGTGAAGCTACGCAATTCCGCGTGGGGTCTGCTTTCGACTTTCGCCTTGACCGGTTTCATGGGTTACACGCTAGGGCCGATCCTCAACATGTACCTGGGCACTGCCAACGGTGGTGAACTGATTGCCTCGGCGCTGTCGATGACCGCTCTGGTCTTCTTTGGCCTGTCCGCGTTCGTGCTGATCACCCGTAAGGACATGAGCTTCCTCAGCGGCTTCATCACCGCCGGTTTCTTTGTCCTGCTGGGCGCAATGGTTGCTGGTTTCTTCTTCGAGATCAGTGGTCTGCAGCTGGCGATCAGCGCGGGCTTCGTGCTGTTCTCGTCGGTGTGCATCCTCTACCAGACCAGCGCGATCATCCATGGCGGCGAGCGTAACTACATCATGGCCACCATCGGCCTGTACGTTTCGCTGTACAACCTGTTCATCAGCCTGCTGCAGCTGATGGGTATCATGGGTGGCGACGACTGATCAGTACCCATCGAACCAGCCCGCTTCGGCGGGCTTTTTCGTTTCCAAAGCTCGCGTATCATGTCCGCCAGTACTGAAACTGGTGGCCCATGAAATTCGCAATCGCTCTGTTTTCACCTCCGCACTCTCCTGCTGCACGGCGCGCATTGCGTTTTGCAGAAGCAGCGCTGGCGGGTGGACACGAGATTGTCCGGCTGTTCCTCTATCAGGACGGCGTGCATAGCGCCTCGCCCAACATTGTCGCCGCGCAGGACGAGCTAAACGTGAGCGAACAGTGGAACCAGTTCATCACTCGCCACGGGCTGGATGGTGTCGTCTGCATCGCCGCTGGCCTGCGCCGCGGTGTGCTGGATCAACAGGAAGCAAACCGTTATCAGCGTCCGGCGGCAAACCTGGCTGCTGGGTGGGAGCTGTCCGGTCTAGGTCAACTACACGAAGCCAGCCAGCAGGCCGACCGCCTCGTGTGTTTCGGAGGTCATTGATGGCTCGCTCGATGCTCATCATCACGCGCCACTCGCCGTGGTCTGGTCCGTCTGCGCGCGAGGCGCTGGATATCGTCCTGGCAGGCGGTGCGTTTGAGCTGCCGCTCGGCCTGCTGTTTCTGGATGACGGTGTGTTTCAGCTGATAGCTGCACAACAAGCTGCTCGGCTTGAGCAGAAGGACCTGACTGCCAACCTGCAGGCGTTGCCCATGTTTGGCATTGAGTCGCTGTATGCAGCCAAACGCAGCCTCAGCGAGCGCGGCCTGGATGATGCACAGCTGTCTCTTCCGGTTGAGCTGCTGGATGACGCTGGCCTCGGCGCTCTTATCAACCGCTACGACCATGTGA
>Ga0208814_1000770_pt1 | contig 17334 bp, 28 predicted proteins | sample MalvirAntarct_55_FD_184253 | JGI IMG/M metagenome (GOLD analysis project Ga0208814, IMG submission 184253) | Marine viral communities from the Global Malaspina Expedition - Malaspina viral metaG Antarct_55 (SPAdes) (version 2) | ecosystem: Environmental > Aquatic > Marine > Oceanic | place...
CCCTAAGGCATTGCCTGCATTGTTTAATCTTGTAAAACAGATCATGATTGTAAAGGATCATATTATTGATCAGTTAGATAGTGCTCCTGCTGATGTAACAGCAACAACAAAAGGTGAGAAGGGCGGCGAAGGATACGTTGCTCTAGGATCAAAGACTAAACTAGTGCCGCGCCAGCGTTGGCAACCAAATTAAGGAATAGACAATGAAAATTAATGAAGTAACAGAAGTCCAGTATGATGGTTCGGATTATGCAAGGAAAGTTATTACTCCTTTAGGACAAAAGATGAATCGACTAGGCCACGGCACCGGCGAACAAGGTAGTCTTAAAGGTATGACTGACGACGAACTAAGACGCTTAGATGACCTTTTAAAAGTCGGTGATGTATTAGCTTCTGTTGGAACATCATTTGGTCCACACGATCCAGGCAAGCCGCTGCCAGGTATGCAGCCTCGAGAATCTCTTGCAAAAATGTTTGTAGATGTTGCTAAGAAGTCTGGAGTTGAAGTTTCTAAAGTTAAAGAGCTTATTAAGTTCACACAAGATGCAGAAGACGTTAAACCTAAAATGGCAGAGCCAGCTAAAGCTGATGAACCAGAAGATGACGAGTTCGCAGCGCCCACTGATGATGATGGCGCAGCAGATAGAGCAGCAAGATTAGCGACAAAGTAATGACTGACAAGTTTACAGCAGCACAATGGGCAGAACTAGAAGGCAGTCATGAAATGACTACTACTAAGGAAGCGCCATTTTCTTTTATTAAAGACATACACGAATCACGTATGACTAAAGACAATGGTAGCTCACAAAAGCTAACGTATACTGACTGCGGCGAACGTATGTACCTAACACTTCTTGCACTAGAAACTATGCGACAGTATCCAGACTTTAAAGCTTATGTACAACGCTATTGTAAAAAGACTGCTGGTTTTGAATTATACAAATATTATCGTGTTATGGGAACAGACCTTTATAACTTTACATACTTCCTAGTAGGCGGAGGACCAGCGCAAGATAAGCTTAAAGATCCTGAGTCAGCTAAACGTATGCGAGCAACAACAAAGCTACCGTTACCTGCAATTAATAGATACATTAATGCTCTTGCACAAGGCAAAACTCCTTCACAAGTAAACAGTATGTTTATGGCAATTGAATCAGCAATTAAAGTTTCCAACAGTGACTACAAAGCAATACGTAGAAACTTAGTTAACTTCGCTAGACTTACTAAAGCTGAGAAGCGTTTGATATCAACACGCCTTATATTTGCTGTTCGTGCAAAACTACGCAGTTCAGATATTATTGAAGACTTTGAGAAGTTTGCATCAGTTAAGAATCTAGAAAAAGCAAGTGTAGTTGATATGGAACCAACTGTGTCAACTCCAGACCTAAGTAGTAAGCCAGGCGACTTAGCATTATACAGATACCTTGTTGGCGACAAAAACTTAGCACTTACTAAGAAGTTTTTAGAACAAGCTAAGAATGGCAAAGCAGCAAGTGCTAACATGGTACAAGCATACTTACCAGCTATTAAAATGATAGATGATATAGTGCAGGGCGGTCCTGCAATGGTTCAACAGCTAAGAGCAGTTCATAAGAGAGCTAAAAGAACCTAACAAGACACCAATTTATCTATAAAATGATAAATAATATTATACAAGTAAGAAGAGAATCTTACTTGCCATTAGATCATAGGAGAATATAAAATGGCTACAGTAGCAACAAACGCAACAGCAAAAGCAGGTAACGGTTTAGGTCCACGTACTAGAATCATTAATGCAGCAAAAACTAACATGACTCAAGCAGAATTTGACGCATTAGTACTTTACATGTCAGCAGGTGATGTACAAGGAACTAACGATGCACATACTATCACAGGTATTAGTGTATTAACAGAAGCAGGTGTTTTCACAGGCGGAACAACTGATGCAGTACAAATTGCAATTCAAGGCACAGGCGTACTAACAGCAGCAGCTAACTACGGTTTAGGCAACACTGGTATTACAACTACGCTAGTTGCTGAGTTTATTGACTAAATTCTAACTACCTTAGAATCGTGATATACGGCCGTAAGGCAGGCGTCACACTAAACAGTCACTTTAACGAGTGACTGTTTTTTTATGGCTTAAATACAGTATGAGATTTATATTACACACGCTAGTCGACATAACTGAAACACACGCCCGTCGTGGCGAGGATCCTAAACTTCATCGTCAACAACAAAACTTCCTTACAGTGATGCAAACAATAGGGTTACGAGTTAATCCAGAATACGTAGGTTCACCGAAAGTTATTAACGATATTCCCACAAAATACAATCTAGGAAGTAGTTATAAAACTAAGCAAAGTATATGGAAATATGTATTTGATATGGAATATGAAGACGCACTAGATATTGAAACACTAGTAAATGACTTTGATTTAATACCAATTATTACAGAGTTAGATGAAACTGCAACGTTTGATAATGCACATTTCATTACCAAAAATAACGCTAAATGCAATATAATTTTTAGTCTTGATGATAAATAACTTTGTAGCTTAACATCTACAAGGCAATCTAAATCACTACAGCAAGGCTAACTTACAGTTACTTAAACAGCAGGCACCCACGATAACACGGGTGATAGAGGATTAAAATGGCCACAGATTTAGAGCGACAGAATTTAGAAGCACACGTAGACTTATGCGCACAACGGTATGATGTTTTAGAATCACGCTTATCTAATGTAGAAACAAAAGTAGACGCAATACATGTTGCAATCAGCGCAGGACAGCAGTCAATGACAAAGGTTATTATAGGATCAGCAGGAACTATAGTAGCAGGATTGCTATCAACAATAATCGTTTTAATAATGCAGTAACCCACCGCTCACGATAAATAACTATATGTTATTAAGAGAGCTTTTACATCACACCACAACAGAAGACTTAGAAGAAGGTCAAACTTGGGCACGTTCTGGAAAGAAAGTAGTCCGTAAATACCGTTGTTCAAGTGGTCCCCGAAAAAATAGAATCGTAGCTAAAATGGCACAGTGCTTTGCAGCACCTGACATTAAGAAGCGTATGAACTTCAAGAAGACAAAAGCACGTCTCGGCGCTAAGATGGTACGTAAAGCAAAGAAGACTAAGCGTATCAATCCAGCAAGTAAACGAGTGCAAGCACTTAATCGGAAGAGAAGATAATGTTATTGCGTAATTTTTACAGCGACGATATTAATGAAGGTGTTACTACTATCTTTGGTAAGAAGGGTAACAAAACTGTTCGGAAGTATCGTTGCACTAGTGGCACACGCAAAGGGCGTATAGTTGCTAAAGCAGCAACGTGTAATGCTCCTAAAAATATGAAAGCGTCAAACACACTAAAGAAAACTAGACGTAGTAAAGGCTCAGTGATAAATACCAAGGCATCACGCACTAAACGTACAAACCCAGCAAGTCAAAGATTAAAAAGAATGAATACTGGACGTAGAACAATAAGTAAAACTAAGCGCAGGGGTAGTAGAATATGAGATTACATGAAATAGGTGGCGGCATACCTGGAGCAACACCTCCTGGGCAAGAAACAACTGCACCACAAACAAACGGTAGCACAGTAGGAGCACCGACAGACCCTAATGCACAAGCACAATTGAATCCAGCAGCAGCTAAAAAGCAGCAACAGGATCAAAAGAAAACAATACAAGCACAGATTAAATCAACACAAGCACAACTAAAAGGACTGCAACAGCAGTTAGCATCAATAAGATGAAAATTAACGAGCTTATTAAGAGTACATATACGACTAACGAGGAGAACGATCTCCTAGAAACTCTCAGTAAGCCAGCGCCTCTATCAACATTTATAGAGAGAGAACAAGTCATTATCAGTAACTTAATTCGTAAAAGTATCATAAGTAAAGTACGACACAACGGAACAGTAATGGTGATGAGAAATGACATCTGAAAAGCTTTTAAATGATCTGGAAGAAATTGTTAATAAAGGACTTGAAGACAGTGCTATCCCTTATGCTAAAGGTAATAGTATTAGAATCAAACATATCATTATACGTAAGAGTCCTAAAGGCTACTTAATATATGATGCTAAAGAGAACAAACAAGTAGTAAGAGTATACTTTAAATCTACAGCAGTTGCTATTGCAAAGAATCTTGCACAAGGCAACGACATTACTGATAAGATTTTAGAGTTTGAAGAAATAATGTTAAAACATTATAATGATGCAGTGTTTTACAAGAACGCTATCAAGAAGTCAACTGACCCTTTCAAAATAGAAATACGAGAAACCAGGTTAGATGTAGCTATACAAGAGTCGCAGCGGGTGCGTAGCCTTTTAGACAGGTTTATTTTTTGTTAGTGATAAATATAATATAGAACACCTATCAACGGGAAGAGATTAACATGCAAATTAGAGAATTTTCAAAGCCAGTAACGGCCTCCAAACTAAACGAAAGCCTAGCTAAACGCTTTGGTTCAACAATTGACATTGATCAGTTTACTACTGAGCAACTACAAGACGCTCGTAACAAAGTACGTACTAAAGTATTCAATGTAGAAACTACAGAAAGTTTCGATCAAGTACAAAAGACAGACTACAGTAAGAACAAAATGTTCCTAGATGTGCTAAACGCAGCACTACACGAACGTGATGATGTTTCTGTTGCAATCGACGAAGCCATTGAAGGCTTGACGGAAGGCGAAGAAGACAAAGCAGAACTAGTAATGGCAGCTAAAGATATGGTTGACCGTTTAACTGGTTGGATGGAAGACACAGCAGAAATGCAAACTGAATCCATGTTAGAATTAGCTGATGCTATCCGTGACGAAATGGGAAGTGAAGCAAGTGAAGCATTTACTGCTACAGTTAAGCCAGCACTAGAAGCAATGTATGGCGTGATGGAAACAACACGTATTGCACTAACAGGCGGCGTTGGCATGCTAACAGGCGAAGCTGAGCCAATGGATGCTATGGGTGCTGAAGAGCCAGACATGGACGGCGAAATGGATATGGAACCAACTGTTGATGGCGACATGGATATGGAAGTTCCAGCAGAAGACGACTTTGGTGCAGCAGACGCAGCAGCAGGCGGCGAAGAGCTAGGCGGACGTGAGAAGCGTGAGTCGAAGCAACATTCAAAAAAAAAGCTAAAGTAACCGAAGCCGTAGATAGTGATACTATCTACGCTTTATTAAGACAACAAGAAGCAGCCGGTATGGCTGCTTTATCTATTATGAAGCTCGACAAATATATGCGCAATCAAGGCGAAGGCAACTTTGATTACGACTCGTTCAAAGCAATGTACGATGCAGATCCTAGAATACAGCAACTAGTTACTAATTTTGATCAAGAGAAAATTGAATTTAAAGGCAGTGAAGTAGATGATGTAGAAGGATTACCAGGAAATCCAGGCGCACCCAGCGATAAAGTAGGTAATATGGCTAGAAATGCCACAGATGTCGGTGCAGAGCTATGATAGATCCAGATCACACCTATAGAAAACGAATTCTAAAATAGAAATAACGCTTGACAAAGCTCTTAATTGGTGTTATACTATACATTAATTAGGAGCTTTTTAATGACTGAACGAACACACGAAGATATTGTTAAAAGCATTGTCGAAGCAATGGAAATGTATGTTGCGCCATCAGTAGCACAACACGGCGGTGAAGTTAACTTTACTAGTTTTAAAGACGGCAATGTAGTTGTCCAACTAAGTGGAGCATGTTCAGGCTGTTCCGGTAGTACAGATACATTAAAACACGGCATCGAACAAATGCTTACACATTTAATTCCAGAAGTAACTTCCGTCCAAGGAATTGATGACCCAAACTCTATAGTAGATCCATATATGACATTAGACCCATTTAACGATCCGTTCAGTGATCCGTTCAGTGATCCGTTTGCGATGCAAGAAATGTATAGGCAGAATAATTTTAAAGGAGAAGACTCTTGAGTCTCATTATTGAGAAGTACAAGTACGAAAAACTACAACGTGTTGAAGTTAATGGTAAGCGCCGTTATGCAGCACCAGGTGGTCCGCCAGTAGCTAGTGTAACAACTATTCTTAGTGGAACTAAAGATATGTCGCATCTCATTGCTTGGAAGAAGCGTGTAGGCGAACAGAAAGCACAAGAGATTGTAACTGAAGCTGCTGGTGTAGGCACACGGATGCACAAGTATCTTGAAGACTATGTGGACAATGGAGTATGGACAGAAAGCCCAGGCAGTAATCCGTATTCTAAGAAGGCATATCGCATGGCAGAAGTTATCCGTGACGAAGCAATGTGTCACGTAGACGAGATCTGGGGCAGTGAAGTTCCGCTTTATGTTCCAGGCATCTTTGCAGGCACTACTGACTTAGTTGGACAGTACAAAGGCGAAGCTTGCATTATGGACTTTAAACAAACAAACAAGCCTAAGAAGCCAGAGTGGGTAGAAGATTATTACCTGCAGATGACTGCTTATGCACTAGGTCATAATGAAATACATGGTACTGATATCCGTGAAGGACATATCTTTATGTGCAGTCGAGGTGATGACGGAGTCATACTTGGAGGCGAGACATATCAGCAATTTGACCTATGGCCAGATGAATTTGATGACTGGGCACAAGAATGGTGGAAACGCTGCGAGCAATACTATGAGAAGAACGGCTAAATATTACTAACAGTATATCAGGAGTTAAAGTATGGCCGTAGTTTCCATTAGTCGAATACAAGTTCGAAGAGGACAAAAAAACGTAGGTAGCGGATTACCACAGTTAGCCAGCGGAGAGTTTGGTTGGGCAGTGGATTCACAAGAACTTTACATAGGTAACGGAGCAGTTAGTGAAGGGTCGCCATTTGTAGGCAACACTAAGATGCTTAGTCAACATGATAACCTATTTGAGTTTGCAAACACTTATTCATATAGAAAGAGCTTAAATGTACAAACAGGAGCTTCACCAAATTCTCCTATACTACGCACATTACAAGCTAGACTAGATGACAGAGTAAGTATTCGTTCTTTTGGTGCAAACGGTGACGGCACCGACCAAACAGTAGCAATACAACGTGCAGTAGATCAGCTATACTTAAATGCAAGTAACAAAGGAACAACTCAAGCAAGAGTCGAACTTATACTAGAAGCTGGTGAATACAATATTGCCAGCTCTATTAAACTTCCTCCGTTTGCAACAATCCGTGGTGCAGGTGCAGATAAGACTGTTATTAACGCAGGCGCACACTCAGCATTTACAACAGTAAATGAAACAAGTACTCCTGGTGTATATGCAGCCGATAGCACAAGTACAACTCTTAACCAAGCAAGAAACATTAATATTTCAGGACTAACAATTAATAGTACATTAGGTCCTTGTCTAGACTTGGTAAGTTGCAAGGACAGCACATTTACAGACTTGATAATAAAAGGTGTCTACACATTAGGCGGAGCTGTTCCTGGAGCAATGATTGGAATAAAACTTACAGCATTAAGTACAGCAGTTAGTTCAAACAATAATGTATTTGATAATGTTCAAGTAAAGAATTTTGCTTCAGCAGTTGCAGCAGATAATGATATAAAAGACAATGTATGGACAGAATGTGCATTTGATACACTGTATCAAGGATTTATGCTTGGCCAATTTACAATCTTAGGCACCAGTGGTATGTTAACAGGTCCTATTAACAATACAATAACTAAGTCTACCTTTAGAGATATATATTCATATGCAATAAAAGTAGCAGCAGGTACTGAAAATGTTAGTAAAGATAATAAATTTTATAACATAGGCAATGTTGGCGGCAGCGCATTACTTGTTGCAGGTCCAGTTATTGAATTTATTAGTATTAAAAATTCAAGTGTAGGAGATTGGTTCCAACGTAGTGAAGAACTAGGTTACAATGAAACATATAAGAACGGCGTTGTTTATCACCCAGAAGTAAAAGGCCCTGCCATTACAGAATTTAATACTACACACAAGATTTCTATTACACAATCAGGTGAGTATACTAAGCTGTTTAGGCTACCTGCAGAAACTAACAAAGGATACGAAATAGACTACATCTATAAAAGTGCGTTGGCAGGAACTAGATCTGGCACAATGACACTAGTTGTCGATCCGACAGCAGCAACATACAATTTTTCTGATGATTATGAATATATTGGCAACGAAGGCGTGTATGGCAACAACTTAAAATTTAAAGCACAAACTTATGACGAAAATGCTTCAGGAGGGGTTGACACAATAGCCATCATGATGTTAAACTTAACTAGCAGCGATGATGCTGTGCTACATTATAAAGTAAAAACTAAATCTTAAAATAAGATGGACTAAATGTTTGAAAAACAATATGAAGAACGAATGGCTTTGTGGAGAGAGTTTCGTTCTAGTTTAGAGACTTCTCCAGACCCAATACAGGCAGCAATCGATTTTTATAATCAAGCACCTGTGAGTAAATTAGCAACCGACCCGTTTGATCGAAACTCCTGGCCCAACCCGTGGGAATTATTAGAGGAAAATAATTATTGTTCCTTTGTAAAGATACTTGCGATTTGTTACACCTTGCAGTTAACTGATGTTTTAAAACGGTCCAATTACGAGATACATATAACACGAGACTACAAAAACTCAGAGACATATTACTTACTTTATGTTGGAGACACCGTAGTTGGTTTCACTGGAGAATCGCATGTTCATAGAGATAAATTGCCCAGCACTTTACGCTCTGAATGTGTCTATTCTCTATCCCTATAACAATAAATATCTAACATAAAGAGGAAAACGAATGATTCAAGAAATGCAACTCACCAAGCGGCATGGAGCCAAAGAGCTATTAGATATCGAAAAATTACACAAAGTTGTGTTTTATGCATGTGAAGGTATTACTGGTGTTAGTCCGAGTGAAGTAGAAATTAAAAGTCAAATCCAATTCTATAATGGAATGACTACAAAAGAGATCCAAGAAACATTAATTAAAGCAGCCGCAGACCTTATTACTGAAGAGACTCCTAACTATCAATATGTTGGTGGCAGACTTATCAATTATGCATTGCGTAAAGAAGTATACGGCAAATATGATCCTTGTTCAGTTAAAGAATTAGTAGATCGCAATACAATTAACGGATTTTACGATGCAGAACTAGCTACAAAATACACCGATGAAGAGTGGAAGAAAATTGACACAATTGTTAAGCATGAGCGTGATGAGAACTTAACTTATGTTGCTATGGAACAACTACGCGGAAAGTATCTAGTACAAAATAGAGTTACTAGCGATGTATTTGAAACACCGCAGATGTGCTATGTTCTTATTGCAGCAAGTTTATTCCAAGACTATCCAACAGACACAAGACTGCAATGGGTAAAGGACTATTATGATGCTATTAGTTTGCATGACATTAGTTTGCCTACTCCTATTATGGCTGGCGTCCGTACTCCACAACGTCAATTCAGCAGTTGCGTACTAATTGAGACAGATGACAGTCTTGATAGCATTAATGCTACTTCTAGTGCTATCGTAAAGTATGTCTCCCAAAAAGCAGGCATTGGTATCGGAGGAGGCAACATACGTGCTATTGGTTCTCCTATACGTAAAGGTGACGCATATCACACAGGTATCATTCCGTTCTACAAGCATTTCCAATCAGCAGTAAAGTCATGTAGTCAAGGTGGTGTACGTGGTGGCGCAGCCACTATCTATTATCCAATTTGGCACTACGAAGCAGAAGATATGCTAGTGTTGAAGAACAATAAAGGTACAGAAGAGAATCGTGTACGTCATATGGACTACGGTGTACAGTTTAATAAACTAATGTATGAACGTTTGTTATCTGGCGGCGATATAACTTTGTTCTCGCCTGCAGATGTTCCAGGATTGTACGATGCATTTTTTGCAGACCAAGACAAGTTCAAAGAGTTATACGAACGAGCAGAGCGCAATACAAAACTACGCAAGAAGACAGTTAAAGCAAGTGATTTGTTTAGTGCGTTTATGGAAGAACGGAAAAACACTGGACGTATTTACTTACAAAATGTAGATAATGCAAATGAACACGGAAGCTTCCTTCCAGACCTTGCTCCTATTAGAATGAGTAACTTGTGTGCAGAGATTACATTGCCTACTAAGCCGCTTTCAGATCTAAATGATCCTGAAGGAGAAATTAGTTTGTGTACTCTAAGTGCAACCAACTGGGGCAATATTAAAACTCCAGCAGACTTTGAGCGCATATGCCGTCTTGCAGTGCGTGGACTAGATGCGTTGCTAAGTTACCAAAACTATCCAATACTTGCAGCACAACTAAGCACAGAGAAGCGTAGACCCCTTGGCGTCGGCATTATAAACTTTGCTTACTGGCTCGCGAAAAATGATCTTAATTATCAAGACATTAACGCAGATGGTCTAGCTCTAGTTGATGAATGGACTGAAGCATGGAGTTACTACTTAATTAAAGCAAGTGCAGATTTAGCAGAAGAGAAAGGCGCTATTCCTGGTAATATGGAAACAAAGTACGGGCACGGTATTACACCTAACCAGACGTATAAGAAATCCTTAGATGAATTGGTTCCGCATGTTGAACGCATGGATTGGACTGGGTTGCGCAAGCAACTTAAAACAACAGGCATTCGTAACTCAACACTAATGGCACTTATGCCTAGTGAAACCTCAGCACAAATTGCTAATGCCACAAATGGTATTGAACCTCCGCGTTCACTTATATCAGTGAAGCAAAGTAAGCATGGTGTACTAAAGCAAGTTGTTCCAGAGTTTAAGCGTTTAAAGAACAAATATGACTTGTTATGGGATCAGAAGTCCCCAGAAGGCTACTTGAAAATTATGGCTGTATTACAGAAATATATTGATCAAGGTATTAGTGTTAACACTAGCTACAACCCTGCATTCTACGAAGATGAAAAGATTCCAATGAGTACAATGTTACAGCACTTGTTAATGTTCTACAAGCTAGGTGGCAAGCAGTTGTACTACTTCAATACTAATGACGGGCAAGGCGAAGTAGATGTAAGCAAGATGATGGAAGAACTTCCACAAGCAGACATAGATGATGATGAATGCGAATCTTGTCACATATAAGTAAGATAACACTTGACACGCCAATCAGGGCGTGTTACTATAGTGTAAGAGTCAATTTAACAAGGGTAAGACATTAATGAGCGTTTTTGATATTAATAACACAGCAGATCATACAAAGGTAACAGCCTTCCTTGATCCTTCGGGAGGCCCGACAATTCAGCGTTACGATACACTGAAGTATAAAAGTTTTGACAAACTAACTGATAAGCAGTTAGGATTCTTCTGGCGCCCGGAAGAAGTAGATGTTACTAAAGATAGTAATGATTTTAAAGGGCTAACAGAACACGAAAAGCATATCTTTACAGCAAATTTAAAGCGTCAGATCCTACTTGATAGTGTACAAGGTCGTGCTCCAGTAGAAGCATTTACTCCTATTGTAAGTTTGCCTGAGATTGAAAATTGGATTCAAACGTGGACATTTAGTGAAACTATCCACGCCCGTTCATACACACATATTATCCGCAATGTATATAATAACCCAAGTAAAATCTTTGACGAGCTAATGAGTATTGGCGAAATTGTAGATTGTGCTGGAGATATATCAAAGTACTATGATGACTTGATTGAACTTAGTAGCTGGTATAATTTGTTAGGAGAAGGTACACATAAAGTAAACGGCAAGACAATTGTTGTCGACTTGTACCACCTAAAGAAACTGCTATGGCTCACGCTTACAAGTGTTAACATCCTAGAAGGTGTAAGATTCTACGTAAGCTTTGCATGCAGTTGGGCGTTTGCTGAAATGAAGAAGATGGAAGGCAATGCTAAAATTATTAAGCTAATTGCTCGTGATGAAAACTTACACTTAGCAAGTACACAAATGCTTTTAAAGATTCTAAAAACAGATGATCCAGACTTTATTAAAATTGCAGCAGAAACAGAAACAGAATGTATTGCTATGTTTGTTGAAGCAGTTGACCAAGAAAAGCAATGGGCAGACTATTTGTTTAAAGATGGATCAATGATAGGTCTGAATACACAACTATTAAGTGACTACATTGAATGGATTGCAGCAAAGCGTATGACAGCCGTAGGACTAAAATGTCCTTATACTGTTAAAGGCAATCCTCTACCGTGGACACAGTCTTGGATTTCAGGCGCTGAAGTACAAGTAGCACCACAGGAAACAGAAATTACAAGCTACGTAAGTGGCGGAACAAAACAAGATGTCGGAGAAGACACATTTAAAGGATTTAGTTTATGATAGAAATTTGGGGTAAACCTCAATGTCCGTTTTGCGATCAAGCAAAAGCACTATGCGAACGACAACAATTAAAGTATACCTATAAGCAATTAGGTACAGATTTTAACCGTGAAGATGTGTTAGAACAATTTCCAGGCGCTCGCACATTTCCACAAATTAAAATACATGGCACAAATATTGGCGGCTACGATAAGCTAGGCGAATATTTAGAAGACACTAACTATAACGGAACAGGACACTCACTATAATGTTAATTGAATCAACATACAAACCTGGAGACACAGTGTCTCTAAAACTAAGTTCAGGCGAAGAGATAGTTGCTCGTCTTGATGAAGAAACATCAACCAAGTTTACGTTAAGTAAGCCGATGGTATTGGTTATGCAAGCTGAAGGATTAGGACTTGCGCCGTACATGTACAGCGTTAAGGCTACATCGAAGTTTCACATATTATCATCTACAGTAAGTTGTGTTGCAAAAACAGAAGAAGACATTGCAGCACAATATGTGCAGACTACTAGTGGTATTCAATTACAGCCTTAATACTAGGATAAATATAGTAGTATAATACGAGGAAAGTAAATGTCATTAGCAGGCGCAAATGTATTTGAAAATAGTGCAGCAGAAGGAACAGGTAAGACTACTGTTAACCATCCGGACATTGATACCGATCCGGGCTCAGCGCCTGCCGACCATGTACACGTTGACTTTGACCTCGCACACAAAGCATGTCTTGATGAGATTGCAACACTATTTGAAAATATACAAGTAGACTTGCGTATTATCACAGACCGTGGTGAAGATAGAAGCAAAGGTATCTATCAAAGAGAAGCTGATAATGTAGCAAACAATCCTGCTAACATTGCCAAAGCTGCAAAAGATTATATTAATCTACAGCAATCAGGATTACTTGATATGGTTAATGCAGAAGTAGGCAATCCTACAAATTTAGGCGTTACATCTTCTGCAAACTATAATGCAATACGTAATGCTGGAAGCGGATCATTTGTAAGTGGATCATCTACTAACGCTCAATCTGCGGACTATGGAGGAGGTACATCTACTGCTATTACCGGCCAAGACGGCAACGTATACTATGAAGGCAGTGTGCCACTAAATCAAATCCCACTTACTAACGGTACAGCTAAAGGCAATGTAATTTATAGTATGGGACCGAAGCGTAATTTACCAATACAAACAGAGCTATTTAATATATTACAATCAGCCGCACAAGCAGCATCAGTTAACGTAGTTATTACAAGCGGAGGACAAGTTCCTGCTAAAGAAGGCGGCATCAACGGCGTAAATCGCACAGGCTCAAACAGACATGACAAAGGTTATGCTGCTGACGTTAGATTAATGAACGGTAAAGTAGATAGTCAAACACGCTTATATACAAACAAACAAGCAGACCTTGCTATCATGCTAAAATTTGCACAAGCTTGTAAAGATGCAGGAGCAACAGCAATTGGTATGGGTAACGGTTATATGGGCGATGGCAACATACATGTTGACATTGCTTGGAAAGGACAACAAGCAGGAATTATATCAGGCGTATTGCCTAACAGATACTGGGGCGGATCAAAGCCAACAAAGACAGCCAGAGCTCCAGTTTATCTAGCAGACTTAATGCAAACACGGGATAATATAGCGTAATGCCAGCACCATATCAACATTTAGACATGACTCCGGAATACAACCGGATTATTACAGCACTAACTGGAATACGTGATGACATTAGATTGTTACAGAAGTTACAATCTGATCCAGAATCAGGTATTGTAACTAGTGAAGTATTAAACGACTTCCAACGAGCACTTCTTGCAGTAAGTATGAGTTCGGCACAAGGAAATACAGCATCAGCAGTTGCTGATATTATTGTAGCCGGTACCTTGCCGAATGGTGCAGCAGTTGCAGCAGCCAGTGGCGAAAGTAATGCTAACTTAACAGCAGAACGAGCAACAATATTAACAGCACTAGGCGTTACAGAAGATCCAGCAGACTTAAAAGTATTAATAAGAGTTAGCGGACAATATTATTGGGAAGCAGCAGGCGTAGTAGGACCAGACGATGGTCTCCGCGGAACAACCACAGTAGTACTACCGTTTGCGCTGGGCGCACAACTAGGCTTTGATAATGAAGGAACTGGACTTATTGTTGCAGGTGCACCTCCAGGTCCGCCAGATGGTATTCCAAATGCATCTGCTCCAAAGAAAAGGTGGCCTTTTGCAAGACCAGTTGGTCAAACTGCATCACAAAATGCAAATCCAAACTCGGACTTAATAGATCCAGCAACTGGTAAAATAGTAGCTAAAACGATAGATGCACAAAAAACATCAGCTACAGCCGCAGCTACACCAGCTCCAGCAACAGATTACGGACCGTCATAATGCCAGGAATAACACACAGCAATGTACCAATGTCAACAACTGTATTTGTAAACGGCGAAGATATTCCAGGTGGAATAACAACTGCTTTAGGAATAGCAGATTCTGTTGGGATAACTGATGCACAGGCGAGATCTATTATCTCAGGACAAGCAGATTTAATAGCGTTAGGAGAGAACCCAAATACTTATGAAGCATTAGAACAGTTTGGTGGCGGCACAAGAGATGGAACTAGTCCGATAACAGGACAAGATGGTGCCATGGCAGCGCCAGGCTCAGATGCAGCAGTAGGTGCAGACGCATTTTACGATCAAGGCGTCACAAGATTAGTGTCATCGTGGGTTGTGGTACCACCACATGTTAATCCACGAGTAACAACAGCTACATGGAACGCTTTAGTAGAACTTGCATCTAGTTTAGGCAGACCTCTTGTTTTAGTCAGTGCGCATAGATCGACCGAATTCAATGCTAGTGTAGGCGGAGCTTCAGAGAGCTTGCATATAACACGCAAAGCAGTAGATATTCAGTGGGGATCAACTAGTTCTCAAATCCGTATGGATATGATCCAAAAGGCAATTAATGCAGGATTTACTGGCATCGGATGTTATTCAAATTTTTTACATCTAGATATAGGACCTAAGCGTTCATGGGGACCTAATGGCAGTTATACTGGACAATTTGAGCAATATAAGGCTGTACTTACAGCAAATGGCTTTCCTTTCTATAGCGGACCGCAATAACTAAAACGGTTGACATCCTTGTCTTTTTATGTTATCATATACACATAATATAAACTTAGGCAGGAAGAGGCAGTATGAGAAAAGATTTAAACAAGGTAATACTCACAGACGCAGATGGCGTTCTACTAAATTGGGAGTATGCTTTTACATGTTGGATGCAACAACATGGTTACACACAAGTTGAAGGCGGCAATGTAATGTATAACATTGGCGAGCGTTTTAACATTTCCAATAATCAAGGACACAAATTAATTAAGCAGTTTAACGAAAGTGCTGCAATGGGGTTCTTGCCCGCATTGCGTGACGCTGTATATTATGTTAAGCGGCTACACGAAGAACACGGATATGTATTCCGTTGCATTACATCTTTATCTTTAGATGAAAATGCAGGACAACTTCGTATGATGAACTTAGAAAAACTGTTTGGAAAAACAGCTTTCGAAGAACTAGTTTGTTTAGATACAGGTGCAGCAAAGGACGATGCCCTTGCACCTTATAAAGATACAGGATTGTACTGGGTCGAAGACAAACTAGAAAACGCAGTATTAGGACACAACTTAGGTTTGTCAGCAATACTGATTGAGCATGGATTTAACATGCATGACACACTTCCAGATGGTATGACTAAGGTAGTTAACTGGAAGGAAATATATAATCATATTACAGGAGAAAATATATGAGTGAACAAACACAACATGAACAAATTGTTGAAGCATTTAATGCATATCTGGTAGAACACGAAGCATGGGAAACAAAGTCTGTTAAAGCAGCAGCAACCCGCGCTCGTGGCGCACTTGGGGACTTAGGTAAGTTGACTAAAGGTCGGCGAGCAGAAATTCAAGAACGCAAAAACAACATGTAATGGCTAGTCATATGTGGGAATATTGGTGTAAAGCCATAGGAACAAAAGCATATGACGATGATGACAGAGCAGATGCAGTAGCACTCATAAGAACTACTTGGGTGCTACTGCATGTTACAACATGCTCAATGATAATCGTTGGCAACGGAAGACTATTAGGATTTTGGTAAAGTGTCGAATAAGTCTTACAGGGCTCCTCAAAAGCCTAAACAATATCAACCGCGAATCGAACGAGAGAAATCTTTCAAGATTCGCAACCCAACAGTAAATAAGAAAACTAAACACAAAAAGGAATATTATGTCGATGAACCCTAGTCCACGCGAACGAGATAAAGATACCGAAAAAGCTATGGATGAATTTTTAGCTAAAGGTGGAAAGATCGAACAGGTACCGTACGGCAAGCGCAGCGAAACAACAGAAGTAACTGGCGGCTTTTACGGACGCAAGAAAAAGCCTAAGCAAGAAGAGCCTAACAAAGACTGATGTTAGCGCATAACATGTAAGTAAGTTGTAAATACATTATGAAAGATATTGTACGTAATTTAAACTCATATAGTAATTTTATTCCTTGTGATATTAAGGAAGCAAACTTTATGTTCTGGCAAGTTAAAGGTCATCTCATTCCTAGTGAATACTCAAATGAGGATGTTATAAGTATGTACGACAGCTACTTTAAAAGACTTTGGGGCAATAACGAATCCAGAGACAATTGCAGAGTAGACTTTGAAAAAGCTTGGGAGCAAGAGTATGTCCAAAAGTAAACTACAATCGTTAAGCGAAGAAGATTTAGATTTTATGCTAAAGATTATAACTAAGGAGTTCCAGTCAAAATCAAGAAAGAGTAGTTATGCTCCTATACTAGCTGATAAAAATATTAGTGCATGTAGCAGGATTATGGATGCACTTAGAAGCCAACAACAACTTAATAGGACTATGTCGCAAAAATGGTAAAACTATGAAATGTAAACTTGGCGACTATGCTCGTATTATTCATTCAGTTAATCCAGACAACATCGGAAGAGTTGTAAAGGTAGCTGAATACATTGGTAGATTTGAACAGAAGGAACAATTTGAATTTA
>Ga0208814_1000771_pt1 | contig 17288 bp, 25 predicted proteins | sample MalvirAntarct_55_FD_184253 | JGI IMG/M metagenome (GOLD analysis project Ga0208814, IMG submission 184253) | Marine viral communities from the Global Malaspina Expedition - Malaspina viral metaG Antarct_55 (SPAdes) (version 2) | ecosystem: Environmental > Aquatic > Marine > Oceanic | place...
CTGAGAACTGGTATATATATGGTAGTGACTCACTACCTTCACCCTGCCAAGGCAACGCCCCGTGTCGCAGAGCTGCTCGGAGAACTGGCTTCGAAAGGGTAGTGAACCACTACCAAAATCTAGGCACAAAAAAACCCCGCAACCCTGAGGCTGCGGGGTGGAGGTTAGTGAATGGACCCAACTAAATCGGGAACTAACTGACAGGCAACGACTTCTCTTTGTTGAGGTGTCACCTCGTATTTATCCAGTAGGCCGTTAAAGAAAGCGGCAATCTCTAGCTCGTCTAGGCTGTCGGGCAGACAGTCGATTGCCTCATCAAATTGGATGCACAGGTCTACATCTACTTCAATCTTCATTGTGGATCACCATGTGATCTATTCCCAGCGCCTCATAAGTGTTTAGCGTGAGGGTGGCGAAACAGGTGTTGGTTAATCCTTGCTGCTTCCTGTCTGCCCTCGCGTTGATTAGATGCGAGTATTGCGTGGACGTTAGATACGCGCGGATAACATGGCGCATGTCATCAAACCGCTTGTCCGGCCATTTGGTCATCATGTTTAAGGTGGCTATATGTTTCATGGTGTTTCCTTTGGGTTGGTTGGTAGGTGGCGCAGCGTCTCCGCTGCGCCAAGGTATTTAGCGTATGGCGTTCAGAACTAGTGTTAGGTTTTGGATCGCGTCGTCCAACTCCATATCACCTAGGTCAAAAGTTTCGGCCTTTTGCATCTTAGCAATTACCTTGCCTATGCCCTCTTTTACAATGGCCTCAGGTGAACGCGTCCTAGCATTGGGCTTGGATACGCCCGAGGCAATCTCAGCGTCGATCACCTCTTGGTTCTTCAGCTGGATGCTCATGGCACCAACAACCGAATTAGGCTGACGGTACCAATAGCTATGGTTGCGGCCATCAATCATCTTGTCACCCGCGGCCTTGCCTGACATGTTGATCAGCGCCTCCGCACCTTTCGGAAACCCTGCGACTGTCTGGGTTTTTACCCACTTGAACAGTTCCTCAGTGGCCGTAGAGCCTTTCGACTTAGGGCTGATTAAATCGGTGTGGATGAAACCCTTACCTTGTAGCATCTTCACCAAGGTGCCAGCCTGTTTCTCTTGACCTACTTTATTCTTTGAGAATAGCTGTATCTCTTTACCGATCATGTCATCCAAAGTCGGGGTGTTAACAATAGTCTGAGTTGGAGTTGTCATAGTATGTTCCTTTCAAGAACGTGTTTATCAATCCCGTGGAAGTATCTTTCCCCGTTTGATGTAACCCTTATACATGTTTGAGGGTGTCCTGTCTCGCGATCATGGGCGTGCGCAGGGTAGTGGATCACTACAATCCGCGTGCATGGTTACCCCACCTACCCCCGACCCCCCTGTGGTGACGGTGGCGTGGCCGAGCTTTATAATACTATTCCACACAAATATTTTACGTTTTTCCAAAAACGCACCCCCACCCAACAAAAAACCTGATACCCGTGCCCCCACCCCACCGCATATTAGAATCGGCAGAGTACAGTTGGATTGAAATACCTCAAAAAATTTTGTACAGTGCCGCAAGCGAGGGGAAAACAATGGCAATACATATAGAACCGGAACAGGGAGTGCCCATGCGCCCTCCGCCGGACATGAAAGACCTATCACAGAAGACTGCAGCTGCCGCAAAGACAGTAGAATACCTGCACACCAACGGTTTAGAGGTCAAAGCGACCAGTGAAGACCGCGATTTGGCTGCTGCACTTGCTGTATCTTACGCCGAAAACCCTATGAAAGCATCTAAAGCCGCAACTACCAAGCGGGTGGCACGTCTAACACCGGCTACGCTGCTGCTGACTGACCGAATCTTAAAGGATTTCGGGCACTCTGTGGTAAAAAGTGCAACGCAAGTGCGCCATTTGGTGACAAACAAGCTCATCGAAGAGACAGAGAACCCTGACCCACGCATACGAATACGCGCACTGGAGCTGTTAGGTAAGATTTCAGACGTTGGGCTGTTCGCAGAGAAGTCCGAGGTGACAATAACGCACCAGACATCGGATGACCTGAAGGAGAAACTACGAGAAAAGCTGTCCAGATTGGTGAATCCCGCTGGTGAGGTCGAGGAAGCCATAGTGATAGATGGGGATATTATCGACGTGGATAAGGAGTTAGGGCTGGATGGTTGACCTAGCCCCCCTAGCTAGGGATATTGGGTATTCCCCGGAAGATATGGTACATATCCTAGACAATCTGGACTCGTTTAGTCCCGAAGAGCTAGCTGAAATAGACTCCATAGTAGGGGAATTATCCTCACGGGCGGGCAATAAAGCTGCTTACGACGACCTGATTGAGTTCTGCAAACTTATGATGCCCGAGTTTATCGTGGGCAGGCACCACCGGATACTGGCTGACCTGTTGATGGCTATTGAGGCAGGGGACGAGGATCGTGTCTGTGTCAACATACCCCCACGGCACGGCAAATCGCAGCTAGTATCTATATTCTTCCCCGCTTGGTTCTTGGGGAGAAACCCAAATAAGAAGGTTATGATGGTGTCACACACCACAGACCTAGCTGTGGACTTTGGCCGTAAGGTACGTAACCTGCTAGCCCTAGACGTCTACAAATCTGTGTTCCCGAGGGTCTTGCTCGCGGTGGACAGTAAGTCTGCGGGACGGTGGAACACCAGCGCGGGTGGGGAATACTTTGCGTGTGGTATCGGTTCTGCCCTTGCGGGTCGTGGTGCTGACTTGCTTCTTGTTGACGACCCACACTCAGAGCAGGATGTTATTAACGGGAACTTTTCTGTATTCGAGAAAGCCTATGAGTGGTTTACATTCGGTGCGCGTACTCGACTGATGCCCGGAGGCCGTGTGGCTATCGTGCAGACTAGATGGCACATGGACGACCTTACTGGGCGGGTGACCAATGATATGGTCAAGAACGTGAAGGCCGACCAGTACGAGATTGTCGAGTTCCCCGCTATTCTGGACTCCGAAGATGAAGATGGCAGGCCCGTGCAGAAGCCGCTGTGGCCCGAGTTCTTTGACCTAGCGGCGCTGGAGCGTACCAAGGCGTCGATGCCGGCGTTCCAATGGAACTCGCAGTACCAGCAGCAGCCTACTTCAGAGGAAGCGTCAATAGTAAAGCGTGAGTGGTGGAACATCTGGCCCCATGACGATCTCCCGGCGGCTGAGTACATAATCATGTCCCTCGATGCTGCCGCCGAGAAGCATAACAGGGCCGATTACACCGCACTTACAGCATGGGGTGTGTTCCTCAACAAGGATACAGACTCGCACAATATCATCCTACTGGACTCTATAAAAGAGCGGCTGGAATTTCCTGAGTTAAAACAACTAGCTATGGACGAGTACAACAGGTGGGAGCCCGATGCGTTCATCGTGGAGAAGAAAAGTTCTGGTGTAGCTCTTTACCAAGAGATGCGGCGCATGGGCTTGCCCGTCACAGAATACACTCCCCACCGTGGCACTGGCGACAAGATGGCCCGCCTCAACTCAGTGTCAGATATAATTGCATCGGGACTTGTGTGGGTGCCCGCCACCCGATGGGCGGACGAGCTGGTGGAAGAAGTGGCTGGGTTCCCGTTCATGTCGAACGATGACTTGGTTGATAGTACCGTTATGGCACTCCTTAGATTTCGCCAAGGTGGGTTTATTCGCCTGCCAACAGACTACGCAGAAGATGACTCGTACTTACGTCGCAAAGCGGCATATTATTGACAGGATGACATGTGAAGAAGTTTACAGTATACCATGTGTAGGACGTTGGTAGCGTCCGTGGGGACGTAGCGTTTTACATTCTCCCTTGTATGTTGTGTCCCCACACTACACAGGGTATTTTAATTCTGGCACTATACCTGCTATAGTGCGCTCAAACGCTCGGAGTGAGGCATATCATGGCAGTCGAAAAACCTATGGAACCTAGTGACATCCTTCTTATGGACGATGATGAAATGGATATTGACCTAGATATTTCGGTTGATAGTCCAGAGGCTATAGAAATCGTTATGGACGATGGATCAGTTGAAGTTAACTTTGGCGAAGATACTGATTTAGAAGAAGAAATTGCGCACGATGATAACCTCGCCGAACACATGGACGATGCTGATCTTGAGTCCCTTGCTAGTGATTTAATAGAGAATTTTGTTTCCGACCGGTCATCTCGTAGCGAGTGGGCTAACGCCTACATCAAGGGTTTAGACTTGCTAGGTATGAAGGTTGAAGAACGTACTGAGCCGTGGAACGGGGCGTCAGGAGTCTACCATCCTATGATGACCGAAGCAGTTATTAAGTTTCAAGCGCAGGCTATGGGGGAGCTTTTACCAGCTTCGGGCCCAGTTCGCAGCAAGATCGTGGGCAAGATGACCCCCGAGAAACTCGAGCAGTCCCAGCGCGTTGAAACTGAGTTAAATTACCTCATTACAGAGAAAATGCCCGACTACCGTGACGAGATGGAGCAGATGCTGTTCAAACTCCCGATGGCAGGCTCCGCGTTCAAGAAAATTTACTTCGATCCCATTACTGAGCGTCCTGTGGCGCAGTTTGTACCCGCAGAAGACCTTGTAGTGGCCTACGGAGCGTCGAATCTCCGTACATCCCCACGATTTACGCATGTTATGAAGCGAACCTCGGAAGAAATATTGAAGCTTCAGGTAAACGGGTTCTACAGCGACATAGAACTGCCAGAAGCTACCAAAGAAACTACCGACATTGAAGAGAAGTACAACGAGCTAGAAGGTTCTGAACCCACATTCTCCGACGATCCCCGCCACACTCTTCTAGAAATGCACGTAGACCTAGATTTGCCCGAACCGTTTGCCGATATGGACGGTGTTGCACTGCCTTATGTGGTAACAATCGACAAATCCTCTAGTAAAGTACTGGCTATCCGCCGTAATTGGTATGAGGAAGACACGAAGCGTGAAAAGCGTATGCACGTAGTACACTACCCGTATCTACCGGGGATGGGCTTCTACGGCACAGGTCTTATCCACACGCTTGGCGGTTTAACCAAATCTGCTACTTCTATTATGCGGCAATTAATTGACGCTGGTACACTCTCTAACCTCCCAGCAGGCTTTAAGACCCGTGGAATGCGTATTACTGGAGACAGCTCCCCTATCATGCCGGGCGAGTTCAGAGACGTAGACGTGCCCGCTGGAACGATAAAAGACTCAATCGTGCCCCTACCCTATAAAGAACCCTCTAGTGTCCTCTACAGCCTTCTAGGGAACGTTGTAGAAGAAGGTAGGCGTATTGGTGCAGTAGGTGACATCCAAGTGGGTGACATCAACGGTCAAGCCCCTGTAGGCACTACTCTGGCGCTTATGGAACGCTCTATGCAGGTTATGTCGGGCATCCAAGCCCGTCTCCACGCTGCGATGAAGCAAGAGCTACGTATCTTGGCACAAATCGTACACGACTACATGCCTGCAGAGTACGCTTATGAGATGGATGAGCCAGCTAACCGCACCGACGACTTCGATGGCCGTGTGGATGTAATACCGGTTTCTGACCCCAATGCAGCAACAATGGCACAGCGAATCATGCAGTACCAAGCCGCGTTACAGTTGGCCCAGCAAGCACCACAAATGTACGATATGGGCAAACTACATCGCCAAATGCTTGAAGTTCTAGGTATTCAGGACGCCGAGGATATCATCAAACTGCCAGAGGATATCAAACCTGCTGATCCAGTGACAGAAAATATGATGATTTTGAAGCAAGAGCCAGTCAAGCCGTTCGCGTATCAGGACCACGAAGCGCACATACAAACGCATATGCTCGCAATGCAAGACCCCAAAATCCAACAGATCGTGGGTCAATCACCATTCGCAAGCGCAATTCAAGCTGCGATGATGTCCCACATTACAGAGCACGTTGCCCTGCAGTACCGTGTAGAGATACAAAAACAACTTGGTGTAGAACTCCCAGACCCAGAAGCGCCGCTACCAGAAGATGTGGAAGTTCAGGTGTCGCGTCTAGTTGCACAGGCAGCAGATAAGCTCTTCCAGAAAGGCCAAGCCGAAGCATCTGCAGAGCAAGCCGCTGCGCAGCAGGCTGACCCCCTTACTCAGATTCAACAGCGTGAGTTGATGATTAAAGAGACTGAGTTGAAGCATAAGATCGAAATGGACAAGCTGAAGATTGAAATTGACGCTATGTCCAAACAAGAGAACGCTCGCCTACAGCAAGCGCGTATCGACTCTGAGGAAGAGAAAGAAGCAGCGCGTATCGGAGTTAAGGTCGCGGAGCTGGAGACAAATCAGAAAGAGTCAGCCGTTCGCTTGGCTATGGACGTTGCAGGGGACTTAAATATAGATGGCCAATAGTATCTTCCACGTTGTTTTTACCCGACTTGAAGAGAGTCGCATAGGCATACAAGAGCACTTAGCCGAAGGCGGTGCTAAGGACCAAGAAACTTATTGGCGACTTGTCGGGAAGTACGATGCCCTCGGGGCCATACGTAATGACCTAAAAGAGGTCGAAAAAAGATACGTTGATGACTAAACATCATACGTGTAGGCATTCTAATAACGTGGGATATCTCACGCAAAGGGCGCTGTGAGCCTTTAATCACTGCAGGAGACTAATATGACCGCTACCAACTTGAAGGTAGATGACGAGAATGTACTGGCAAAACTGCCAGAGCCTAAAGGATACAAACTCCTCATCGCAATCCCAGAACTACATGGTAAGACAGAGGGCGGCGTTTATATGCCGGACTCAATAAAACATATGGAAGAAACGGCTTCTATTATTGGGTATGTTATCAGTGTAGGTACAGAAGCCTATACAGATAAAGACCGGTTCCCCAATGGACCATGGTGTGAAAAAGGTGATTTTATCATCTTCCGCTCGTACTCAGGTACGCGTTTTAAAGTAGACAACAAAGAGTTTCGTATCATCAACGATGATACCGTAGAAGCTGTAGTTGAAGACCCACGGGGGTATACAAGAGCATGACCGATAGTACCGCAATCGCCGAGAGCGAAGAACTCAAAGCTGATGAAATTGAAGTAGATGTATCTGACGACGGTGACTTTGATGTGGAGATTGAAGACGATACTCCTGACAAAGACAAAGGTCGCTCGCGCAGGGCCACAGATGTTGAAGCTGACATCCCTGACGACGGGGAACTTGAAAAACACAGTGAATCGGTACAGAAACGTATCAAGAAACTAAAGTTTGAGTTTCACGAGGAACGCCGCCGTAAAGAAGAAGCCGAACGTGAACGTGAAGCTGCTGTCCAGTACGCTGGGGCGCAGAAGAACGAGGCAGAACGCTTACGCAAAAACCTTTCCGAGGGCGAAGGTGTGTTGGTCAACGAGGCTAAAGCACGCGTAGCTTCTGAACTTACATCCGCAAAGCGGGCGTATAAAGAAGCGTACGAAGCTGGGGACTCAGACGCCGTAGTTGAAGCGCAGATGTCACTATCTAGGCTCCAACTCGAAGCAGACCGCGTTGAACGCTGGAAACCTGCTAAAGCTGCAATAGCACAACAAGCAACGCTGCCAGCCCAACAATCAGCACCTAGAGTAGCGAAACCTGATAAAAGAGCGCAGGAGTGGGTCGCAGAGAACGATTGGTTCGAGAGCGACAACACCATGAGACGCTACGCTATGCTCGTACACGAAGAACTATTAGAGTCTGGCGTTGATTCTACTTCTGAAGTGTACTATAGTAAGATAAATGAGGCCATGCGGTCTCGTTACCCAGATCGCTTTGCGGACGTGGAACCTGAGGTTCGACAACCACAACGTAAGGCTGGCTCCGTGGTGGCCCCGGGGGGTAGAAATACTCCCACATCACGCAACAAAGTTGTCATCTCCTCATCGGAGGCCGCAATCGCCAAGCGCCTCGGATTATCCATTAAGGAATATGCGGCGCAGAAGCTGAAGGATATGCAAAATGGCTGATCGTAAACCGCGTACAACTGAAACCCGCGAAGCGGGGGAACGTCGTAAACCTTGGAAACGCTCGTCTATGCTGCCAACCCCCGAACCACGCAACGGACTTTCATTCCGGTGGATTCGCACATCTACATTGGGTAATGCAGACATGACTAACGTATCTGGGAGGTTCCGTGATGGCTATGTTCCTGTAAAGGCAGATGAATATCCTGAGCTGCACATCATGTCAGACATTGACTCTCGTTTTAAAGACAATGTCGAAGTTGGTGGGTTATTGCTTTGCGCTATCCCGACCGAAGACAAAGAAGATCGCGTCCATGGCCAGCTAGAGTCTGCACAAAACCAGTCCTCAGCTGTCGATAGGAACTACATGCGTGAATCTGACCCGCGTATGCCTATGCTCAGACCTGAGCGTAGTTCGCGGTAATCATCTGGTAAGGGGCACCGTGCTCTTTGCTGTTATAGTAAAATCGTAATTAAAGGAGTGGTCCTTATGGCTACTACTGCTGCCCCTTATGGTTTACGTCCCATGAATGCAATCGGGGGTCGAGCCTACTCAGGTTCTACCACTATGTACCCGATTACTTCTGGGCTCGCGACCGGAATTTTTTACGGCGATATCGTCTTTATTGACGCTAACGGTGTAATCCAACGTATTGCCACAGTCGGTTCAGCCGGTGCGGTATTCCCCGTAGGTACTATTGGTGTGTTCCAAGGTTGTTCTTATACCGATGCAAACCAAGGTTTCCTACAGAACCAAAACTGGCCTGCCGGTCAAGTAGCTGCGGACGCGCAAGCGTATGTAGTCGATGATCCAGCGGTACGTTTCCAAGTACAGTGCACAGCAGCCGCTGCGCAAACTACACTGCTTAGTAACTGCCCAATCGTGCTTAACGCAGGTAACGTAGCTACTGGAAATTCTACATTCTCTCTTAACATCGCTGGTGCCGCTGCTGGTGCTGGTCTTGGTCTGAAGATTATCGGCTTTGTCGATAGCGTAGACTCAACAGTTGGTGATGCGTTTACGGACGTTATCGTTAAGTTTAATCCATCATCACACGCCATGCTAACTGGCACAGGTCTGTAAGGAGATAATCAATGGCTATTTCTCGCGCACAGGCGCTAAAAGAACTACTTCCCGGCCTCAACGCCTTATTTGGTCTTGAGTATGGTAAGTACGAAAACGAACATGAAGCTATCTATGAGACAGAAACCTCAGAGCGTAGCTTTGAGGAAGAAGTTAAACTGTCTGGTTTCGGTGCAGCACCAACAAAAGCTGAGGGTTCTTCTATTGCATATGACAATGCACAAGAATCGTTCACAGCTCGCTACACCCACGAGACGATTGCTATGGGCTTTGCCATCACTGAAGAAGCGATGGAAGACAACCTGTATGACTCATTGTCCTCACGTTACACAAAAGCTCTGGCTCGCGCCATGGCCTACACCAAGCAGGTTAAAGCTGCGTCCTTGCTCAACACGGGCTTTGACACGTTTAACTCTGGTGACGGTGTAACACTGTTCAGCACTGCTCACCCAACAGTGGGTGGCGGTACAAACGCTAACCGTCCTGCGGTAGACGCTGACCTTAACGAAACTTCGCTCGAACAAGCTATCATTGATATCGCAGCTTATGTTGACGAACGTGGCCTTTTGATCGCAGCTCGCGCTCAGAAGCTCATTATCCCGTCAGCTCTGCAGTTTGTAGCAACTCGCCTGTTGGAAACAACTTTGCGGGTCGGTACTGCTGATAACGACATCAATGCGATCAGTTCAAACGGCGCAGTTCCGGGTGGTTATGGTTTAAACCACTACCTAACAGACGCTGACGCTTGGTTCCTTACCACAGACATTCCGAACGGTATGAAGCACTTCGTACGTTCTGCAATGGCTACTGGCATGGACGGCGACTTCGATACTGGCAACGTGCGCTACAAAGCGCGTGAGCGTTACAGCTTCGGCGTATCCGACCCACTGGGCATCTATGGTTCGCAAGGCGCGTAAGCTCCTTTCCTTCCCAACCCCAATGTTCGCGTTGGGGTACAAGGGGCAGCTTCGGTTGCCCCTTTCTTTTTGCTTAAATGTAATGTATGATTTTATTATCCCTGACAAACACATGGTGTGTTTGACTTAACCCAGACAGGAGACTCACATGGGTACGACTACATTTTCAGGACCAATTCGGTCAGGTACTATTCGCAATACAAATGGAACCGCCGTAGGTACCAACATGGCTAATGTTGGGCAAGTTGTCTTGCACCAGCGTGCAGCCATTACACAAGCGGCTACAATCGCCGCAGGCAACCCTGCTACAACCATCATAATTCCCGCTAACAGCTTAATCACAGCTATAAATCTATACGTTGCAACTGCTTGGAATGGCGCTGCTTCTACAGGTGGTATTGGTTACGATGACGGCGCAACTACAACCGCAACAGCTCTTACCGCAGCAGGTGGCGCAGCAGGAGGTACTTTAGGTGTTATTAGTATCGCAAGTGGCGCAGACGCTGGGCGAGTAGCTAATTGGCTCAATATTGGTGTCGGCGACAAACGTATCCGTTTCCTAAGTACCAATACTGGCGCAGGTGTGGGTGTTCTTGAAGTTGAATACGTACAAGCCGCGAACATTGCAGTACAACCGTAAAGGAGTAGCTAAATGGCTGGTCAAGACGTTAGAGCCTTTAATGTAGCGGTAGGTGATGCCGTTGTACTTATAGGCCCATCACGAGGTAGGTTGCAGGGTGTTCTAGTAAACGCCGCTGCCGCCTGCGCTTTTACTATTCGTAGCGGTTCAGCTACTGGCCCGATTATACTTCAACTAACCTTACCTGTAGGTTGGAATGATGTGTACGTTCCCAATGATGGAATACTCGCTGACAACGGTTGTTTTGTTTCCGCTTTTACCGGCACAGGAAACGTAATGACCCTACTCATAGAGTAGCCTATGGCTGAGAAAAAAGGGACTATGAAGGGCCACACCATAAAAGATGGTCAGAAACGCCCAACCAAATCTGGTGCGGGTATGACCAGTAAGGGTGTGGCCAAGTACCGTAAAGATAACCCCGGCTCCAAGTTGAAGACGGCGGTTACGGGTACGGTGAAAAAAGGTAGTGCAGCTGCCAAGCGGCGTAAGTCCTACTGCGCCCGCTCTGCTGGACAGATGAAGCAGTTCCCTAAAGCTGCTAAAGACCCCAACAGTCGCCTACGTCAGGCTAGAAAAAGGTGGAAATGTTAGATGACTATAGCTCGTTCCCAGATGGGTAGCCAACTTAAAGGCAACCGAAAGAAGGTTGTTACAAAGATGAAAGCTGGGGGCAAGTCTGAATCTACAGTTAACGCTGCAGGTAACTACGATAATCCAGAGAAACGAAAGGCGATTTTTAGAAAGGTAAAAGCTGGGGGTAAGGGCGGTGCGCCGGGTCAGTGGAGCGCTCGTAAGGCGCAGATGGTTGCTAAGGAATACAAAGCTAAAGGTGGGGGATACACATCGTGAAGGGCGTAAAGCACTATAAAAAAGATGGCGTGGAACACAAGGGCAGTACTCATAAGATGTCTGATGGCTCTGTGCATACTGGGAAGTCCCACACTAAAGCGAGTGTAAAGATAACACACTACAAAGATTTAAGTAAAACAGCGAAGGCTAAAGCCGATGGCAAGAGCAGAAAGTCAAAAAAGCCTTAGTAGATGGACCAAGCAGAAGTGGGGTACCAAATCGGGTAAGCCCTCTACGCAAGGTTCCAAGGCTACGGGGGAGCGTTATCTCCCCGAGAAAGCTATAAAAGCTTTGTCAGACAAAGAGTATGCTGCTACCACCAAGGCAAAGCGTACTGCTGCTAAAAAGGGTAAACAGGTTGCCAAGCAGCCCAAGAAGATTGCCAAAAAGACGGCAAAGTATAGGAAGGCTTAGGAATGCCAGTAGTTGTACCTGCACTATCCGAGTTGTTTGAGGAAGCGTACGAGCGTGCGGGCCTTGAAATGCGCTCAGGATACGACTTAAAAACCGCTCGCCGCAGTCTTAATATTATGACTCTAGAGTGGCAGAACCGTGGGTTAAACCTCTTCACTATCGAGGCAGGTACCCTAGCTCTAGTCGCGGGAACATCAACTTACACGTTACCTGCAGATACTATTGATCTGATTGAACACCAACTTCGTACTGACGAAGGAACTGCGCAACAGCTGGATACTTACATCGCTCGCATGAGTGTTTCTACGTACGCCCAGCAAGGGAACAAGAATACCCAAGGGCGTCCTTCGCAAATATACGTCCAGCGTAATGCTACGGATGTAAAAGTTACTCTTTGGCCTGTGCCAAATGATGCTTCTCCCTACCTATTATCATACTATCGCCTAAAGGGCATAGCCGGTTTGGCAGGTGGTATTGGTGGGGCTACAGATTCTATACCCCCTCGTTTTGTACCTGCGCTCGTATCTGGTCTGGCTTATTACATTGCCATGAAAAAACCTGACGCCGCAGAGCGCGTCTTGCCGTTGAAACAAGAGTATGAGGAGCAGTTCCGGTTAGCCGCAGATCAAGATCAAGATCGAGCCACGCTCCGGGTAGTCCCTTTTAGGGGAGTTAGCTAATGCCTGCGTACTCCAGTGGTAAACACGCTTACGGAATATGTGATAGAACTGGCTTCCGCTATAAGCTAGAAGACCTTATATTCGAGGTACAGCATGGTGTACGTACGGGGCTACGTGTAGGTAAAGACGTACTAGACCCTGACCAGCCGCAGAACTTTATAGGTCGGGCCAGAACAAATGACCCACAATCTTTACTTAACCCCCGCCCTGACGTAAATCCGGGGAGAAGTTTGTGGGGTTGGAATCCCGTTTGGAACCCTGCGCAATATATGATAGGCTCCGTAGGAAGCGTTGCCGTAACAGTTAATGGAGATTAAAATGACCGCCCCTAGTAAATCTTTACGGCCTAAAAAACGCACTCAAAAAGCAATGGATGCAGAAGAAAGAAGGCGGGCGAGGGCAGCTGACTCTGAGGGCAGCACCAGAAGTATTGATAATTTAAACATGCAGGAGCGCAAAACCATGACATCGCCAGATAAAAAAGCCTATGGTGGCAAGATGAAAAAGGTCTACAAGATGAAAGCCGGAGGTCGTGCTGGCAGTGAGAAGCCTGACTATAGCAAGGCTAAGAAGTCCGGCACTCTGGCTACCAAGCAGGGAGGTGAGCGTATTCGTAGCGATGAGGCGGCTACGAAGAGGCCTATGGACTTTACGGGAGTGGCTAGTCAGAGTCGGGGCCACAAATCCAAATCGGACATGTTTTCGGATTTTGGTCGTCATGAGTCCGGCGGCGGACCTACTCCTACCAAAAACCGGACTGGTCGCGCTGGCCCCAAAGTAGTTAAAAAGAAGGCTAGCGGGGGCAAAATGGAAAAGGTCCCCAAGATGAATGTTGGCGGCGGTATAGTGTCCGCGGTACGCAAGTTGAAGGGTATATCCGACGGCCCAACGGCTAGAGGCACCGATGACCGTCGCGGAAATCAGATGGTGGCCGACGCCAACGCTGTTAGAGCTAGATTTGCCGACCGCGGTACCTCGGGTCAAGCAGAATCTAGTAAACAAGTTTCCGCCATAGTTAGAAAAGCGGTTGACGATCTAGATAATGTTGATCGGTACGGAAAAGATGCGCCTAAAGGACGTTCGTTTGGACAAAAAACTCGACCCAAACAGGGCGAAATGAAAACGCAAAAGGGTAAGAAGGTGACCGCGAAAGCCTATGGTGGCAAAATGGAAAAGGTCAAGAAGATGGCCTCTGGCGGCAACGTGTGTCGTGGTATGGGCGCAGCCAAACGTGGTGGCAAATTTAGTATGGGGTAAGTTCTGATGAACTATGCTGCGCTGGTTACAGCGATTCAAGACTACACACAGAATGCGGAGACGAGCTTCGTCGCCAACATTCCCAACTTTGTTCGGCAAGCAGAGGAGCGTATAAATCGCTCTATAATGCTTCCCGAACTACGTAAGAATGCGACCACTACGCTTACTGCGGGTAGTAAGTATTTAGCGAGACCCTCAGACTTTATATCGGTCTTTTCTTTTGCTGTAATAAACGCGGCGGGGGCGTACACGTATTTAGTAGACAAGGACGTTAACTTTGTGCGGGAAGCATACCCCGACCCCGCTACTACGGGGACACCTGAATACTATGCTCAGTTTGATGGGGACCGCGCAGGCGACGACGGTAACTTTATTCTGGGTCCGTCTACTGACGCCATTTATACCGCAGAGTTACACTACTATTATGATCCAGCATCTATAGTAACTGCAGGCACTTCTTGGTATGGAGACAACGCCGAAGCTGCGCTGCTTTACGGCTCTCTAATAGAGGCGTACACCTATATGAAGGGTGAACAGGATTTAATAGCCTTATACTCTACGAGATACAGTGAGGCTCTTGGCCAGTTGACTGGGGTCCAGCTGCGTAACGCCCAAGATGAATACCGAGATGGCAAGCTCTAATGCACTGCGCTTGTAAATGTTGCAAACTGCCGCTTATCCGGGTAAGGTGGCGGTTATACAGGAGACTCTAATATGGCCTTTACAGGTAACTATATGTGCACATCGTTTAAAATAGAACTTTTAAAAAGTGTTCACGACTTCACTCCCACTTCAGGGGATACGTTTAAGTTGGCGATGTACACTAATAGTGCAACTTTCAACGCAGCTACTACTTCGTACACCACTGGGAACGAGATATCGGGCGTGGGCTACACTGCTGGTGGAGGCACTCTTACGACCACGGCCACTTTTCCAAAAGCCGCCGGTACAACAGCTATTGTTGACTTTACTGATTTGGACTTTACCAATGCTTCACTCACTGCCCGGGGCGCGTTAATCTACAACTCATCTGTAGCGGGCACCCCAACAGTTGCTGTGCTTGATTTTGGTGGGGATAGGACTTCGACTACGGGCACGTTTACTATACAATTCCCAACGGCAGATGCAGCTAACGCTATTATTCGCATCGCCTAAACTAATTTAGAGGTTTGAGCTATGGCGCTTATTGTTGCGGATCGCGTAAAAGAAACAACCTCTACGGCAGGTACGGGGGCCTACACGCTTGCGGGAGCTGTAGCGGGGTTTCAAGCCTTTTCGGTGGTTACCTCAAATGCGGATACTGTTTATTACGCTATAACTGACGACACTAACTGGGAAGTCGGTATAGGAACCTACACAGCCAGTGGCAATACTCTTGCGAGAACCACAGTGCTTTCATCCTCAAACTCTGGCAACTCGGTCAACTGGGGGGCTGGGGCCAAGGACATTTTCCTTACCTACCCTTCAAATAAAGCCGTATACCTAGACTCCAGTGGCAACATTGCCAGTCCTTTAACCACGGATAAACTGGCCCAAGGAAGCTCTAATCTTTACTACAGCAATGGTAGTGTGGACACGCACCTCTCAGGGGGAACGGGCGTTGTTTACAATAGTGGGGCAATAAGCATTGGCCAAGCGGTAGGTACTGGAGACGCGGTTTCGTTTTCCAATGTATCAGTTTCTGCTAACCCAACAACTAATCTGCAGCTAGCGACAAAGCAGTATGTAGACACGATTGCCGCTGCGGGCATTCACTACCATACGCCGGCTAGGGCCCAAGCAACCGCGAACCTCAACGCTACATATAGCAACGGTTCAAGTGGGGTTGGTGCGACACTAACTAACGCAGGCACTCAAGCAGCATTAGTTCTTGACGGCGTCTCTCTTAGCGCAACCAACCGCGTAATGATTCAAGAGCAAACCAATAAAACCCACAACGGTGTCTATACAGTTACTACTGTTGGGAATGGCAGCACCAACTGGGTGCTAACCCGGGCTACAGACGCCGATTCTTACGCCCCAAGTGATTCAGATGCACTGGGACAAGGGGATGCGTTCTTTATCACCGATGGCACGGTTCACGGTGGTGAGCTTGACGTTATGACTACACAGGGTGTTATCACCTTTGGAACAACAAATATTATTTTTGCTCTAGTTTCTGACTCTCCAATCTACACCGCTGGCACGGGAATGGCTTTATCTGGTACACAGTTCTCTATTGGGCAAGCTGTCGGCACTGGTAGTGATGTCGTGTTTAACACCGTTACGGCCCCTGTTACGGGAACCGTGTCCAGTCTAGCAAACCATGACACCGCAGATTTGGCCGAAGGCTCAAACCTGTACTACACTGCAGCCAGAACCAACTCTGCAATCGACACGAGAGTAAATCAGGCTTTTGTAAACGGTTTGAACGTAGATGCAGAGGCGTTAGACGGTGCCACTAAGGCAGTTATCTTAGCTACGGCACAGTCTGAGTCCCTTGCCCTCGCAATAGCTTTAGGATAATTAAATGGCTAATACCTTTAAAAATTACACATCTGCCTCAGTTGGAGCAAGCGCGACAACAACTTACACAGTACCCGGTTCTACTACTTCGGTAATGATCGGTTGTAACTTAGCAAATAAAACTTCTTCCCAAATTAGGGTAGACGTTCAAACTGCGGGCGTTTATCTTGTCAAGAACGTAGCAATCCCAACAGGTTCAGCTCTGTCTGTCCTAGATGGTAAGGTTATTTTAGAAGCAGCTGACACAGTTATTGTTACTTCTGACACTGCTTCTTCATGCGATGTTATTGTAAGCGTACTGGAGCAGACCTAATGAGTAAGCAATCAGACTTAGTTGGCATTTCTCAAACTGGGGTACCTTCACCTTTTAGCCCACAAACAACTGCCGTAGGTCCGGGAACTGCGGTTACCACAACTTACGCTGTAACCGTTGCGTCTTCTGGGGGGGCTAATAGGTATTTTATTGACGGGGTAGCATACCCTAAATTAACATTATCTCGAACATACATCTACATCTTTGACCTGTCTAATAGCTCAAACTCTGGTCATCCGTTACGCTTTAAGGATGCTGCAGGTAGCTCATACTCTACTGGGGTTGTGGTTACTGGAACTCCGGGGCAGGCAGGTGCTAAAGTTACACTCACTGTTGCAGCTAATGCTCCAGTGGATTTGAGCTATTACTGTACCGTCCATGGGAATGCTATGGGTAATACGATAGCAGTGATTAATTCCGCATCTTTAAATGTAGGCGCAAATAACTACTTCGATAGTGGGGCGTTAACAGCTAATACTTCGGTTAATTTTACTAGTGTCCCAACAACAGCTAATTGGAGATACAGTTTCGTACCAAAACACCAAGCTCCCTACGATATATCTAAGGCTGTTTTCGTGAAGTCAAAAACTGTGACCAGCGCACCACATGCTATATACTTTAAGCCTGATGGTTATAAGATGTACATTGCGGATTATCCGGGCACTATTAATGAGTACAACTTAACCACAGCTTGGGATGTAGGTACAGCTGCTTTA
>Ga0208814_1000772_pt1 | contig 17284 bp, 24 predicted proteins | sample MalvirAntarct_55_FD_184253 | JGI IMG/M metagenome (GOLD analysis project Ga0208814, IMG submission 184253) | Marine viral communities from the Global Malaspina Expedition - Malaspina viral metaG Antarct_55 (SPAdes) (version 2) | ecosystem: Environmental > Aquatic > Marine > Oceanic | place...
AATGAAACTATTAAACACTAACGCTAGCAATACAAAAATAATGAAAACCCAAACCGGTACAGAATATGAAATTGCTAGCCTTTCCCTTATGCCTGACTCCATTATATGCCCTGCCCAAACGATAGCTGAATGCAAGGATCCTTGCTTAGTAGGTTCAGGCCGAGGGCAAATGCATTCGGTTGCAAAGTCTAGACAATCAAAATCAGATCTATGGCATTCAGACCGGGCGCAATTTCTGGAAACATTAACAAAAGAAATGGCGGCATTTATTAAGCGTTGTAATAGTAGGGGCAAGCTCGCTGCATTTAGGCCTAATACTATTTCAGACATTGCTTGGGAAAAATACGGAATTCCGCAGATGTTTCCGCAAGCCTTGTTTTATGATTACACAAAGATTGCATCCCGTTTAGGCCGTACCCCCGAAAACTATAAATTGATGTTTTCATATAGCGCCGCCCCGGCATACCAAAACCAAGTTAAAGCAGCACTAAAAAAAGATGTTCCGATATCTGCAGTATTTCGGGGCGGATTGCCTGCCACGTTCTTAGGGCGGCAAGTAATCGACGGCGATAAATCAGACCTAATCAATTTATATTCGGGCAATGTTGTTGTTGGCCTAAAGTTAAAGGGCGGCAAAAGGATCCAGGCAAGCCAAAGCCCTTTCATTGTCGATAATCCAGATTTGCAGGCCTGCCCTTTCACTACCGCCCCAAAGGATCCCCTTGCAAATTCTGGCCTTTCCATTTTGCAGGAGCTAGCGGCATGAAAGTTGATTGCGAATATAAAAAAGGAGTCAATAATGCTCAATAAATACAATCCAAATGCCGTTAATAAAGCAATAAAGAGCAGCGCAAAACCTATTCCAAAAAAAGAAGCGAAATTGATTCATGCTCTTTTAAAAGGGCATAGCGCCAAAAAAATGGAGTCCTGATAATGCAAGCTTTTTATATGGCAATTGGATTCATAGTGTTTTGGTTGTGGGCCTTGGATCTGGCATTTTAACTGCATTAACAAAAGCACTTTACTAATGCAGCGAATCGGCTATAACTAGGGGCAGGGATAAAAATTGCCCTTAGTTTAACCAAAAGGAACCGACCAAATGACCAAAGCACAAATTAAACAAATCCAAAGGGCGGCGGGTCACTTAACCGCTAACAACCCCGATGCATTCTTGCGCTGTGTCTCTGGAATTATCAGGGCCGCAAGAACGCAAAAGCAAATCAACGCAATCAAAGAAGCTGCATTTGACTTGCAGTTTTCCAAATAATCAAAACCGAAGGGATCGACCAAAATGACAACAATAGAAAAACATTTTTTGCACCGCTTAAAAGGCTCTTTCGCATTTAGAAATTCCACCAGCCAAGAAAGCCGCATTTATAACCGCCATGAATGTAAGCGGTTGATTCCAGCAATCAGGGCAGAACGGGACGGGGCAAATTCCCGTTACCTGGAACACTGCAGCCAACGTGCAACAGGTTTAATTGCTTAGATTTTAGCCTTTAGGCCCTGCAAAGCAAAGCGGGGCCATTGGGCTGCAATCCTGCAGCAATTTAAAACAGAATAGGAACCGACCAAATGCCGTTTGATTTAATCCATACCCAAAACGAAACCGCCACCGCTTTAGACTTTCAAACGGTTGTCGATAATTGCCCTGCAGTATTGACGGGATCTAAAAGCCCCGATGTATCAGACCGATATGGCTTTGTCTCTACAATGGGTGCAATGCAGGTTTTAGCCGATTACGGTTTTCGCCCGGTCAAAGCAATTCAACGCCCTAGCAGAAAATCAGATCTGCAACCGTTTGCAGCGCATATGATATCATTTTGCCATGATTACGATTTAGCCGGGGCAACCGATAACCGCCCTGAATTGATCATATATAACTCGCACGATGGTAAATCGGCGCTAAAATTGTTTGCAGGTATTTACCGCTTCATTTGCAGCAACGGTATTATCGCCGGCAATGGCTTTGATGCATCGATGCGGCACAGCAACAAAACGGCTAACGGCTTTGAAGATCTCTTAAAAAGCCAAGCTAAAGCTTTACCAGGTTTAATGGAAAGAATAGACAGCCTGCAAAATACCAGGCTTGAGCAGGAACAAGCTTTAGACTTTGCATATAATGCAACAAAACTACGTTGGGAATTCGAAAGCGAACAAAACCCCACAACCGATAAGCCATTGCGGGGATCCTACGCAACCGACTATACCATGCAATCAATGCTAAACCCGTTGCGCCGGGATGATTTTGGACGAGACGCCTGGACGGTTTTTAACGTAGCACAAGAAAAGCTTATTCGTGGTGGCCCTAAAGTTATAAGCCATACTGTAAGGAATGCAGATCATGGCAGGGGAACAATTCGAAAAACCCGTGGCATATCAAGCTTGCCTGAAATTGTTAGGATTAACCGCAAGCTTTGGGATCTAGCAGCGCCGCAATCAGATCAAAAAGAATTGATGGCTGCAGAATAATGCGGGGCTTTATAGGCGATTTAATAGGGGCGGTAAGCTTATTTGGTATATTTTATATGCTGCAATTCTTGCCCCTGCTATTCTAAAACTAAACTGAAAAGGAACCGACCAGATGACACTAGAAAACAAAATCGAAAAAGCTTTAATTAATTGCCGCAATAGATCGAAAGACAATCCCGATTTAATAGCCGCCGCTCTTATGCAAATAGGGCAAGATGCTTTTGAAGCTTCTGGCATAAGCGATCACAAAATTGCGGTGCATTTAGTGGCAACATATCTTTATGAAAGAACGCCGCAGCTTGACCACAATTCAATCCAATAAAACCGAAAAGGAACCGACCAATGAAAACCGAAAATAAAACAGAAGTAACGGCGGCAGATTTAAAAACTATTTTAGATTTTCACAATTATGAATTAGAAAAGCTGGCAAAGGCTAAAAAGGAATCAGAACTATGAAACAGTCTCTAGACGATTTTTCTAATGGTTTAGTTACTTTCGGTGAAGATGTTAAAGCCGATGAATATGGTACGGTTTTAAATGATCTAGTCAAAAAGCTTCCAGGGGTAACTCGATGGACCTTAGAACTAAACTTACAATATTCTGCAGGAAATGGACACGGTTCTAGAATTGCTCACATCTGTTTACATGATGGGGAAGATATCGGCACAAATGAAGCCGGGGAAGATTTTCCTGAATTGATACATGAGCTAGATTCAAAGGGGCGGAATGATGACTGATAATTTTGCATATCACGTTAGCCAATGGAAAGCCGGGGAATATCCAGATTGGGATTATCCAGTAACTAGCTTCGAGGTCTTAAGGGCGGTAGTTCACGATCAAACCACGCACCTATATACTGTGGAAAAAGATGAACTGGATAATTTTGCGGAGTGGGTGGCAATGACTTGGGCCTGTGAAAATGAGCCGCAGGGAGAAGAGGAATGCAATGAGGCCTTCTTTGAGCGTATGGATATTCAGATCATCAAGCGGCCGTCGATCACAAGAAAACAGGCGGAGGTGAAACCTTATGATAAACTTAGGAAACAATAAGCAAGGCAAAGCCCTATCATCCAAAACAATAAACACCGGGGATAAATATGGGCGTGATGATTGTTTGACGTATGATAAGAACGATATTTATTTCAGGGAAAATGATCCTTTGATTGATTTTTATTATGCCGCAACTGATGAAAGCCCCGCCTATTTTATCAGTCAATATTATAGATCGACTCTTATGGGCAAATGCGAAGTGCTACCCGATAAAAACCCTGCAGCCACAACAGGCCTTTGCCTATGCGGTGCAACAGGCCTAACAGCAACAGCGCAACAGGTGCAAACCGCCTGCAATGCACAAGGACATGAGTTGCGCCTGTTAGCCTTCCAAGCCCTGCAAGAAACCTAAACGGCCTCAAACGTACTACCTCAAAGCCCTGCCATTAAACCGGCGGGGCTTTTGCTTGCCTGCAGTTTGACTTGATATAAGAGCCGTACAGCGTAGGAAGCTTCCAGCGGCTACCCTTACTGCCTAATTGAGCTAAAGGCTATTGATAGGGGCTTACAATGGCTTAGACTAAAGCAAAGGCTACAAGCGGGCATATCCTGGCACGGCCTAGGCTTAGCATACAAAGCCTGCGGCGATAACAGGCGGCAATGGTGTAGCCTAAACGGTTATTCACCACCAGGCAGGTAAACTAACCGGGATGAACTAACCGGGATTCATTGCATATCATGCATGCCGGATATCCCCGCCCTGCCCTTTTGTTTTCGTCATGCGATTCGCTGCTGCTCAAAGGCTTTTGATTGCATAAAGTTTAAATAGTTTTGTTAATCTCTGCATTTTAAAACGAATACTTTTTACCGATTATCTTTATTTATTAATAGCTTAACAACAATTACGCACATAACCATTAGTTATGCTTTTGGAATACTTATATAATTAACGTAATGATTACAATAGCTTATCATATGCTCTGGGATTCCTTGATGGGGGGCAAGCGACCTGGGGGGGTATACCGGTACCGTATACGAAATGTACCTATTTTTGGGAATTGGCATCCGTAAAGTGACCGCCATTGATGTGCAGGATTGGAGTTGGGAGATGGTATATGTCAATGCCCTAATATACGATATTAAAGGCACGGGTATTACTATAATTGATGTAAACGGCTGTATCTAATAAATTTTAGTTATTGACTTGCTTGTGCCACTCAGTTATTATGTAGGTACAGGCTGTCCTGCAGGCTGTATTTAGTTACCGGATAACATCTATGAGCGAGTTTGGTTCAGATGTAGACTTCTCCCTTCACATTGAGAACGATATTGATATCGATGATGATGGCATTAGTTCTATTATTACTTATATTTACGTTGGTGAGGATGAAAGCTCTCACGAGGTCACGGTTGAGTTAGAAGATATCACTGATGAGTTGTGTGACATCTACGGTGATATCAACGGATATCTACATTTGTATAACATAGCGCATGAGTTCACTAGGCTTTCGGAGAAGCTACGTGAGGCTGCGATGCGGGTTGAAGACAGTCCTGGTTACATCGATGACCTGTTTGATCTGTCCGATGATTGATTGGGCTATCAGGCGGCGGGTAGTTGTTCCCGAACCTTCTTCTCACAGCGAGGCTGATGTTAAGGATTGGGCTGCTATCGGCAGGATCTATGAACATCTAGCTTGTTATTATTTATCCGCTGCTGGGTTTAAGGCAGAGATAAAGGATGCTGCTGGTTATGATATTCTGGCTGAGTGTCCTGATGGTAAGTTCTTCAAGGTAGAGGTTAAGTCTTCTACTCCCAGGGAACGTAGAACTGATACTTGCCATAGAGCACAAGGTTCTTTGAATTTTGCTGGGATGCGTAATAAAGCTATTGCTGATGTCTTTATGTTCTTTAGTAGAACTACCAATCATATGCATTTAATGTTTGCGGAAGAGGTTGATTGCTCTGTGAACTACAAGTGCTTATCTAAGCATGTTTTCTCTGACTATCATACACAGCTTGCTTTATCTAAGCTCAGTTCGTTTGTTCCAGGCGAGGGACTCGCTTTCGTATATCCATCACCAGAAGAAGAGCTAAAGTTAAATCGGGAATGGGTATTAGATAATATGGATATAGTTCAAGAGATAAGGGGCAAAGGTATTGGGTATAACAGTATATCTAAAGTATTTAATCTAGGGTCTTTTGGGTGGATTAAACGTATCTGCAGAGAAGATCGGAACGGTATAACCGATATCCAGAGACATAAACTTAGAATAAGTAATGCATAACGGGTATTACTAATTAACAAAACTCCCCTTAACTGAGTGATGCTATAATAGATATAGCAACCAATCTAAGGAGAGTTGATATGTTTAGACGAATACTTAAAGCCATTGAGAAAGCTCAGTTAAGAAGAGTAGCTTATTGGCAGTTAACCAATATGACTGACAAGGACTTAAAGGACATTGGAATAACCCGTTCTGATATACGTCGAGTAGCTAATAGCTAAGTTGATAGGGTATATAGGGGGGGGCTAACAAGTTAATTATACCAAGTTTGTCAGAAAAGTCAACCCTAATAATGCCACTTAATTAAAGGCTTGACTTAATACAGCCCTAAATGGTACAATAGATGTATCGGGGCAGAAAAGGCTCCTTTGATCAATCTCATATATATTCGTGCTGCTATCCGTGAACGGACAGGCCAGGAACTTCCGATAGAAGAGGTTCTGCGACTTCTTGTTGAAGAAGGTTTGGTTACCAAAGCACAGGCACGAAACAGGGATCTAATCTTCAGAGGTTATGCAGAATACTTTGAGACTGAAGAAGCTTCTAAAACCTTTGAAGATCCCCGCCAGTTTATAGACAGGAAAGCTATCAATGAAGATGAGTAATTCTAAGTGTGGGGCGTCTAACCCTGCCACCCAGAAGTCCACACCTAAGATGAACATGGGCGGTATGGCTATGAAGAAGAAGAAGCCGATGGGATACGGCAAAGGTGGCATGGCCTACAGTAAAGATAAATGAAGTTTCTAGACTATAAAGATGCTCTAGAGCTTGGTGGTTATACGGTTACTGTAGACCATATCACAACACGATTGGGTGAAGTCTTAGCAGGCTTTGATCCATATGGTGACTACTGGTGTGTTGATCCTGCTGCACAGGAGATCCTTTCTAGTCCGGTTGTTGCCGAGAAAGTACGTGCACGTACTACCGCAGGTCACTTTGTTAAAGATGATCCTGCCACACCTGAGAACGAAGCCTGGACAACTAAGATCACCAAGCCTGCCTTTAAGACTAATGGGTAAGATTGAAATTGCAGGGCTTATCGGATTCCTTTTCGGAATATCCATTGGAGCAGTTATAACCGCCTTCGTTATGTCGGTTATATATTTAGTTTAGAGATCACCAACATGGCACAAACTAAATCAGAGAAGATAGCTGCAGGTAAGAAGCGGCATGGTTTTACTTCTGTTAATAAGCCTCGCCGAGGTGGCCCTAAGAAGTTCGAGGTCTTAGCCGTAGAAGGCGACAGCGTGAAGTACATAGCGTTTGGTGACCCTGATATGGAGATCCGCAAAGATAATCCTGCAGCACGTAAGTCCTTCCGAGCAAGGCACAAGTGCGACACCGCAATCTCAAAATTAACGGCCCGGTATTGGTCCTGTAAGAACTGGTGATCTAATGTCTATGTATGAAAATATGAATAAACAGAAAAAATCTGGCAAAAGCCGCACTAAGAAAGAGTCCACAATAAGCCCTAAAGCTTATGCGGATATGAAAGCTGGTTTTCCGAATTCTAAAAAGAATAAAGCTAAAAAGAAGAAGGCCAAGGCATGACGAAACTTACTCCTGCCCAAGAAGCCAAGATGAAAGAGCATAAGAAGCACCATTCTGCAAAGCATATGAAAGATATGCGAACTGCAATGGCGGCAGGTAAATCTTTTAGTGCAGCACATACCGTGGCTAAAAAAGCTGAAAATAAGAAGGCTAAAGCGTGATGGCAGACGAAAAGAAGTACACTGAGAAGCAACAGGCATTTCTTGAGGCCTTGATGGGCGAAGCTCGTGGCAACATTCGCTCTGCTATGGATGCTGCCGGTTATGCTAAAACCACTAAGACTGCAGAAGTTGTTGGGCCGTTGAAGGAAGATATTATTGAGCAGGCTAGTATGATGCTTGCCATGAACTCGCCTAAAGCTGCTTTCGGCATTATCAATGTACTTGAAGACCCTTCGGCTATGGGCGCTCGTAATTCTATCTCTGCTGCGAGAGAAGTGCTGGACCGTACAGGTTTGGTAAAGAAAGAGCAGATAGAAGTTACCAGCGGTTCTGGCGGCATGTTTATCCTTCCACCAAAGAGTTCTGATGTCGTGGAACAATAAGAAACGACCTAACAAGCATGCAAAGATCCCTTACGCTTATGTCGCCAGCGAAGATGATCCTTTAGTTCTTGTCCCTGATTTAGAGAAAGTTGCCTTTGTAGAAGAGGCAATGGATTATCTAGATAACGCTCACAGCACTCGTAAGGTTGCTGCATGGCTAACGGAGAAAACTGGCAAGGTTATATCTCATCAGGGCATCATCCTGATCTGGAGAAGGCAGCGGCCTGATAGCCTCAGAACCAAACAGTTGGATGCAGCACATAAAAAGCGTCAGCCTAAGAATAAAGCAGATAGAGAAGTTGCTGCATTAAAACGAAAACGTGCAGATGCTAAACGTATTCAGACAATAGTTGATAAGAAGTTAGGCGATAAAGATAAACCATCGGATAGCTTCAGCGATACACTAGATTTTGGGGTTCTTGATCAAAAGTTTCAACAACAAGAGATTATCTTCCAGCCAAATCCCGGCCCTCAGACAGAGTTCCTTGCGGCGTCAGAGAGAGAGGTCTTGTTCGGGGGAGCGGCGGGAGGTGGAAAATCTTATAGTTTACTCGCAGATCCCCTGCGCTATTTTTCAAATCCTGCATTCAGCGGATTGCTCCTTCGCCGTACAAACGACGAACTGCGCCAGTTGGTTTCAGAGTCACAAGAACTCTATACGAAAGCGTACCCAGGAGCGAAATGGCAGGAGAAGAAAAGCCAGTGGACGTTTCCTTCGGGAGCAAGACTATGGATGACCTACCTAGAACGACCTGAAGATGTGATGAGATATCAGGGTCAGGCGTTTTGTTGGATCGGATGGGATGAGCTAACTCAACACCCTACAAGTTATTCCTATTTGTACATGATGAGTAGATTAAGAACCACAGATCCCGCTCTACCACTCTGCGTGAGAGCGACTACAAACCCAGGTTCAAACGGTCATAGCTGGGTTAAAAAAATGTTTATTGATCCTGCGCCAGAGGGTCAGGCATTCGATGCAACAGATTTAGATACAGGTAAAGTTTTAAGGTATCCTGATAGCCATGAAAAAGCAGGGCAGGCATTATTTCAGCGCCGCTTTATACCCAGCAAGCTATCAGACAATCCTTATCTAGCGGAAGACGGTCAGTACGAAGCTAACCTATTGTCGCTGCCAGAGAACCAAAGACGGCAGCTTCTGGACGGCGATTGGGCGGTAGCCGATGGCGCTGCTTTCTCTGAGTGGCAAACCAGCAAACATGTCTGTGAGCCGTTTGATATCCCGCATGAGTGGCGTAGGTTTAGATCCTGCGATTATGGCTACAGCAGCTTTAGCGCAGTTCACTGGTTCGCTATCGATCCTAGCTTTGAGACACTCTATGTGTACCGAGAGTTGTACGTCAGCAAGCATACTGGCAAGGATCTTGGTGCTGCGGTTCTAGCTGCAGAAGAAGGTGACCGTATTGCTTACGGAGTGTTGGATAGCTCTGCCTGGCATAACCGAGGTCAGCTAGGCCCTTCTATAGCTGAAGAGATGATCTCAATGGGCTGCAGGTGGCGTCCTAGTGATCGCACCGCAGGCGCACGGGTAGCAGGCAAGAACCAGATGCATCAGCGCCTCAAGGTTGATGAGATCACAGACCTTCCTGGCCTCGTATTCTTTAATACCTGCCGACAGATCATAGCAGATCTACCAGTTATTCCTTCGGACCCAAAGGGCAGCGACGATATCGATCCCCGATACGCCACAGACCACACATACGACAGCGTCAGATACGGCGTAATGAGCCGTCCACGGGCATTCTCTCCTTTCGATATGGGACGGGGCGTTCCTGAACAATCTTATCGACCCTCAGATTCAGCATTTGGATATTAAAACATGGCATTGATGGATAAACCTACTGATCTAAACCCTGAAGACATGTCTGAGTTAGACAATGTAGTCTCTTTGGATGAAGAAGGTGATGTTGAACAAGAAAACCTAGAGTATTCAGGCGTCATTTCCTTCATTGAAGGTCAGTTCCGCCGCTCTAAAGATCACCGTGTAACAGATGAAGACAGATGGCTTATGGCCTACCGCAACTACCGTGGTTTATATGGCCCTGAAGTTAAATTTACGGACACTGAAAAGTCCCAAGCGTTTATTAAGATCACTAAAACTAAGGTTTTAGCAGCATATGCACAGATGGTGGACGTTCTGTTTGCCGGGGCAAAGTTTCCTGTTGGCGTAGAAGCCCGTAAGTTCCCAAACAACGTAGCTGATGCAGTACATTTTGATCCAAACGCATTAACAGACGAAAAAGTTAAAGAAAAAACAGGCGTAGACTACAAAGTACCTCGCAATATTGTACGTCCAGAGATTGCTGCAGAGCTTGGGTTATACGAAAAGAAGCTAGCTCCGATTGCTGATGAACTTGAGGCTGGTGCAGGCACAAATCCCGGCTCTATTACCTTTGAACCAGCTAAAGTGGCTGCTCAGAAGATGGAAAAGAAGATGCACGATCAGCTTGAGGAAACTCAGGCGTCTAAGCACCTTCGTTCTATGGCATTTGAGTGTGCATTGCTGGGTCATGGCCTACTTAAAGGTCCGTTTGCCTTTGATAAGGAATATCCACGCTGGGATGAGGAAGGTAACTACAACCCTCTCTTTGAAACCATCCCAAAAGTTGAGTACGTGTCCATATGGGACTTCTATCCTGATCCAGACGCCAGAAACATGAGTGAATGCGAATTTACGGTACAACGGCATCGTCTGAGCAAGTCACAGATGCGTGGATTGAAGAAACGCCCACACTTCCGTGAAGAAAGCGTAGAATTAGCCCTAGAATACGGCCCTTCCTATGTTCGAGAGTATTGGGAAGATGCTTTAGAGGACAGTGCAACGTCAGATCAGATAGATCGGTACGAAGTATTGGAGTATTGGGGCGTTATTGATGCCGAATTGGCTGAAGAAGCTGATCTGGATATACCCAAAGAATTTAAAGATTTAGATGAGGTTCAGGTCAATATTTGGGTCTGTAACGGTCAAATCCTTCGTTTAGTGCTTAATCCGTTCACACCAGCCCGTATTCCGTATCATGCCGTTCCGTATGAGCTTAATCCGTACTCCTTCTTTGGTGTAGGTGTTGCGGAGAATATGGAAGACACACAACTGTTAATGAATGGCTTTCTACGGATGTCGGTGGACAACTCTGCGTTATCTGGCAACCTTTTGATTGAGATTGATGAGACTAATCTGGTTCCCGGTCAAGATCTTTCTGTGTACCCAGGCAAGGTGTTTCGCAGGCAGGGAGGCCAAATTGGTGCTGCCATACACGGCACGAAGTTCCCCAACGTGTCTAATGAGCTAATGATGATGTTTGATAAAGCAAGACAGCTTGCTGATGAAGCTACCGGCATTCCCAGCTACAGCCATGGCACGACAGGTGTAATGGGTGTGGGTCGTACCGCATCTGGCATGAGTATGTTGATGGGCGCTGCTCAAACCAGCATCAAAGCTGTTGTGCGTAACATCGATGACTATTTGTTGGCTCCACTAGGCAAGAGCCTGTTCAGCTTCAACATGCAGTTCAACTTCGACAAAGAATTTATTGGCGATCTTGAGGTAACGGCACGAGGCACGGAAAGCTTGATGCGGAATGAGATCCGCAGCCAGCGTTTGCTGCAGTTTATGCAGATGACGCAAAACCAGCAAATGGCTCCGTTTGTTAAATATGATTATGTGCTTCGTGAACTCGCAGCTTCTATGGATTTAGACGAAGATAAGATCCTTAACGACCAGCGTGAGGCCATGATCCAAGCTAAAATGATGTCAGAGATCCAAGCAATGATGCCGCAGCCTGAAGGCCCCCCAGCAGCCCCAGGAGGTGGTCCTCCTAGCCCTAACGACCCAACAGGCAATGGCGGCGGAAACATAGCCCCAGGAGCGGCTCCAGAGCCTGGAGCAGCAGGCTTTACTGGATCAGGTGGCGGCGACAACGGCGGCAATGAAGCTGCCCCGCCTAATCAAGCTGCTCAAGGTCCAATACAATAATGGATAAAGAATTTTGCCGTGCAATGCTGCTGTTGGTTAACGACAAAAAGCAAATGGATTTATTGAATGAGTACACGCTGAACAAGATAGCTATGATCCACCGTCAGATGGAAACCACTAGAGAACATAACCGTATCCTAGAAATGCAAGGTGCTATCTCCGAATTACGGCGCTTTAGAACGCTACGAGATGAAGTGATCAAAGGGGCCGAATGATGGACGCAATTACAGAGCATCACTATGTGAACATTGCCAATGACAAAGCGAAACCTCTTGAAGACGGCAAGCTAGCGACTGTGAACACGATAATAGTAAACATTGATGGTGTTGAGACTTTAATCCCAACTGTATGGGATGGCGAAATTGTTGACGATAAAACTGCCACTACCTTTGCCATTAATAGCGGTGTTGAGTGGCCTACTCGTACAGGAGATTCTGCTGTTGAAGAGCTAGAAGCTTTTGATGCTGAAATACACAAACAGTTTACTGATAAGACATCTCCAGAAGAAGCTGCTGCTTTATTAGACGCTGCGTATAACCAAGACACTGAGAGCACCGAGAGTGGTCTTATGGCTGAAACAAGCCCACGGCCTAAGTCTCGCCCTAAAACTGAAATACCCTATGCGGATGCAGATAAGATTGAGCGTCTGGTATGGGCAGAAGCCCGTGGGGAAGGCGTAGAAGGCCGCAACGCTGTTCGTGGGGTGATCTTCAACCGACTAGCTTCTTCACGCTTCCCAGATACCGTAGATGAGCTTCTGACCGCAGATGAGTTTGAACCTATTCGTGAGTATGGTGACGTTTATAGCATCCCTGTACCAGAAGAGGATCTTCAAGAAGGCCATGCGGAATTTGCAGACTATTATCAGATTGGCGAAGACGCAGTCGATGGGAGGACATTCTTTCAGAACACCGGCACAACTAAGTCCCGTGGCACAGACTTTTCTGGCCCAGACCCAATAACCGTTGGTAAGCATACCTTTACCCGTGGCTATGAAGATCAAGAGCCTGTGTACGACACGAATTTCTCCCACAACATTACAGTGACCTACCCAGAATATGCGGCGGCTGATATAGACGGTATGGCCCTTGGTGGCCTCGCAGTTGCTCGAAAAGGTATTACCACACAGGAAGGCGTAGACATGGCGAATAACAAATTTCAACTGGACCGTAAGAAGGCTGACAAAGACGGCGATGGTAAGTTGAGCCAGTACGAAGAAGCTGCAGGCGAAGCCGTACAAAGAGCTATTGATAAAGATGAGCTTGTCGAGATGTACCACGGCGGTATGGCCTTTGATGGCATTATGGCTGACCCAGTTTCGGGTAATGAAATTCCAATCGGTTCTAGCGCAGAAAATGTACGGGATGATATCGAAGCAATGATCTCTGAGGGTGAGTACGTCCTCCCTGCCAATGTCGTTAAATGGCACGGCCTTAAACACATCATGAATATGCAATCTGAGGCTGAAATGGGCCTCATGGGAATGCAAGCCACGGGATTAATTCAATACGCAGGTGAGGAAGCTGAAGAAGAACCTGAAGAGGTTTCTGACGCAGAAGAAGACGATGTTCTTGAAACGGACATTGAGATCGAAGTCGCTGCCGTTGAGGTGGACGATAAATTGGACGATGATGAGGAAGTTGAGGAGATCTTCCCCAGAATGTCTGTATTACCAGGAGTAATGAAAGATAAAAAGTATGCTTTCATTTCCTGATTGAGGGCTACCCGCCGTAGAGCGGCCCCCATGAGGCAAAAATGGCAAAATACCGTAGATTAGAAACTGAAGAAGACGAACTAACTTACTCTGAAGAGATGGCACAACAGTCTGAAGTTTCAGACACTACCGACCCAGAAGATACCGCATATAAAAAACGATACGGTGATCTTCGAAGACACTCCCAACAAATAATGCAGCAAAAAGATCAGGAGGTTTTGGCTTTAAAGGCCCAACTTGATCAAGCCGCTAAAGGTCAGATCAAATTCCCAAAAACGGATGATGAGATTGATCAGTGGTCTAAAAAGTATCCTGATGTTGCCGCAATTGTAGACAGTATTGCTCGAAAGCGCAGCAACGAGGCTCTTCAAGAAGGTGAGAAGCGGATGGAGGGCTTGCGTCAGCTTGAAACTAAACTTACCAAAAAAGAGGCGGAGCAGAACTTACTTAAAATCCACCCTGATTTTGGGGAGATCCGACAAGATGCAGGTTTCCATGAATGGGTGGCACTACAGCCCACTTATATCCAAGATGCTTTGTATAAAAACAATACAGATGCACGAGCAGCATCACGGGCTATTGATCTTTATAAATCAGACCAGGGTAAAACTAAAAAGAGTACAAAGGGTGCAGCACAGTCTATCGGACGCACTTCTTCATCGACGCCTTCTGGTAGTGGGCGTGCCTCATTCTCCGAAAGTCAGATCAACGACATGACTGACAAGGAATTCGAAAAGAATGAAGAGGCCATTCACGAAGCAATGCGCAACAATCGTTTTGATTACGACCTAACAGGTGGCGCAAGATAACCACTTGTAATTACACTTAACTAATGTTATAATAGAAGTGAAGTGGCAGAGAACGACCTTTTGCCACTTCACCGTTCTTTAATGATACGTCTTCTAAAGACCTATCTTCTGAGAACTAAAATTCTCATTACACAGAACGGAGCCGCCGCAAGGCCTACCTCTATTTCTGTTTTTTTCCAGAAGAATATAGACGTTTAGTCCACCAGTGTGGTGAGGCCCGTTTGTTTTTTAGCTGCAACTAACTAACATACGCACCCTCACATATCACTGCCACTCAATTGTCCTCTTCGGATTTGTCGGGCTTTTAGCCCAGCCATTCCACAAGGAGTACATAAAATGGCATTTCAAAAAGCAGCAGGTTATGGCAACCTGCCCAATGGTAATTTTTCGAGCGTTTAAAATAAATGACGCCTCTGGGAGCAATCTCAGTTGAATAACTAGGTGAATTGCTGGGAAACCCTATTGCGTAATGGCAAGGGCAATCAGCAGCCAAGCCCCTCACGGGGAAGGTTCAACGACTATCCCGCAAGGGAGTAGAGCCAAGCGGCTCGAAGCGCCTAGCTCCTATAATATAGGATGATGATATAGTCTTCTCTATGCGAATTAAACGTATAGCAGTTCATTAGAGAACGGGCAGGTAATTAGCGACACCTGTTGAAAATACGGATTTACTCGAAAAAAACCCAAAACGCATTTCGCAAGGCAACAGTTGTCGGCGATATTACGAATTCCGACTATTTTGGTGAGATTGCTGGTCAAGGCGATACAGTCAAAATCATCAAAGAACCTGAAATTTCGGTTAGCGCATACTCACGAGGCACTACCGTTTCGGCACAAGATCTTGACGATGCCGATTTCTCGTTAGTCATTGATAAAGCTAACTATTTTGCTTTTAAGATGGACGATGTTGAAGAGTCGCATAGCCATGTCAATTTCATGCAACTTGCAACAGATCGTGCAGCCTATCGTTTGGCTGACCAGTACGACCAAGAAGTATTGGGCTATCTTTCTGGTTACAAGCAATCAGCACTTCATGCATCAGCCGATGCGCTCAACACTACAGTAAATGGTACGAAGGCTGTGACCACGGCAGGTGATAATGAGCTTTTGGCCTCTATGCAGCTAAAGAAAAGTGACTTTGGCAATATCACTACATCTTCCGCTGGTGATCACTCAATTCCTTTGGCTGCACGTCTGCCAGGTGCAACAGCACTTTCCACGGCAGTAGCTTCACCAGCAATGGTTGTGGCACGTATGGCCCGCCTTTTGGATCAACAGCAAGTTGATACCCAAGGTCGTTGGATCGTAGTGGATCCAGTATTCATGGAAATCCTGCGTGACGAAGATTCTCGCCTATTTAACAGTGACTTCGGTGACTCTGGCGGTCTTCGTAATGGTCTGGTTCTGAAGAATTTCCACGGCTTCCGTGTTTATACTTCCTCGAATCTTCCAGCCGTTGGCACAGGTTCTGGTACTACAGGTACTGCCAACCAAAACGTTAACTTTGGTATTCTGGTAGCTGGGCATGACTCTGCAGTCGCAACTGCTGAACAGATCAACAAAACGGAAACCTACCGTGATCCAGACAGCTTTGCTGACATATGCCGTGGGATTCACCTCTACGGTAGGAAGATCCTTCGTCCTGAAGGCATCGTAACAGCCAAATATAACGCAGCATAAAGGAGAACTGAAAAATGGCTAATTTAGCAACCGCAGATCATGCTGCGCAAGGCAACTCAGCACGGGGACGTTCCCCGTATTTAGTGCAAAACACGATAGACCTTGCAGCCGCAATCGTCTTGAAAGGCAGCGACTTTGCTGCAAACGATACTATGGAAGTTTTGAATGTACCTGCGGGTTCTGTAATTCTTTCCGCTGGCATCGAAATCATAGCGCAGGCTGATGGTACATTAACCCTAGACATGGGTTTCACAGGAGCATCACCTGCTGCTGTAGACCTTTTTGTTGATGGTCTTGATTGCGTTGGTGGTGCTGTCGGTACTTACGGCACAACACCAGGCACTGAAGCTGCACAAGTACAAGTTATCTCTGCAGCAGATACAATCGATGTCAAATTTGTGACTGAGACTGATGTTACAGGAGGTAAGCTACGTTTTTGGGCGGTCCTTATGGATGTATCAAATCTGGGTACAGGCGACATGTTGGCTGCAACAGCGGCCCGTGATCTTGCTTAAAAAACCTTTTGGGGCTGGCCTAACCGCTGGCCCCATTACTCATTTTAAAGGTCTGTCATGCCAACCACATACATAAGCTTATGCAATCAAGTTCTACGCCGTCTTAACGAAGTTGAGATTGTATCAGCCGATTTTGCAACTACGACAGGTATACAGTCGTTAGTCAAAGATGCTGTTAAATCTGCAATTGCTAAGATTAATACAGCGGAGTTTGAGTGGCCTTTTAATGCTGCCGAGGAAACTGACATTCTAGTCGTTGGACAAGAAGAATACACATGGCCTACTCACTTTAAAGCAGTCGATTGGAACACATTTCAAATCCAAGCAAGTACCGATTTAGGGGCTAACTTTAGTACTTTGAAATTTATTGAAAGAGATGATTGGTACAAGAACCACAGGGACGATGATGATACCTCAGGGACCACGGGAAGATCTGTCCCACTATATGTTTTCCCAAGCCACGGAAACGGCTATGGTGTCTCACCTTCACCAGACAAAACATACTCCTTAAAGTTTCGTTACTTTTTGAACTTTTCTGATATTACCGGCGCTACAGATCAATCTCGTATACCAGAAAGCTACGATACGGTTTTGATCGATGGTGCAATCTATTATATGTATATTTTTAAAGATAATATGGAGGCTGCTCAAGCAAGTTATGTAGCCTTTATGCAGGGCATTAAAGAGCTACAATCTTTATATATAAATAGCTACCAATCCATCACTGAC
>Ga0208814_1000774_pt1 | contig 17236 bp, 17 predicted proteins | sample MalvirAntarct_55_FD_184253 | JGI IMG/M metagenome (GOLD analysis project Ga0208814, IMG submission 184253) | Marine viral communities from the Global Malaspina Expedition - Malaspina viral metaG Antarct_55 (SPAdes) (version 2) | ecosystem: Environmental > Aquatic > Marine > Oceanic | place...
TGTACTTATGCGATACAATTTACAATTGTCAATAACAGGCTCGATATGTGTGTTACGATGCGATCTAACGATCTTTGGTACGGTTTTTGTAATGATCAATATCAATTCTCTAAACTGCAAGAGACGGTCTCTGAGAGGCTAGAGATTGAGACTGGTGTTTACTATCACTTTGCACACAATATGCACTTATACAATAATAAAATATGACATACTACTTGTACCATATACCGGGTAAAAAAATAGGTATAACGAAAGACTTAAAAAGTCGAGTTGAAGATCAACAGGGTTACAATGAAAACGAATACAGTGTAATTTTAGAGACTGATGATATAAATATAGCATCAGAGGCAGAAATATCATTACAAAAAGCGTTTGGCTACCGAGTTGATATGACACCCTATAATAAATTAAATTGCAATAAAAATAAATTAAATAAAATGAAAATAAACGTAACAGAACAAACATCAACATTCCCTTGCCCAGCAAACAAGCTGAAGGGAAGACTGATGGATAATATAGGTATGACGTGGGATACAGACCATGGTGTATTCTTTATAAACGAATCATCTATCAAGTGGATAATAGCTAACATAAAAACATCTATGTTTAACGATCAAAGATCGTATGTATATAACAAAGCATTTGCTAGGTTTTATGATAACCACCATGCTTATGATGTGCTAGGCGGTAACTTAGAAGATTTTCATATGAGAGATCAATATAATGGAAAAACATTAGCCGGTGGTTTATCTCCTGAAAGAGTACCTGAGTGCTGTGATGAAAATAACCCTTGTACTTGTGAGCCTAAATTCTCTAGAAGACCTAGACAAAAATCACAGTTTGATTTGATTAGGGAATGGGCTGATGAAAGAGGTTTATACGAAAATGGCGACACAAAGACTCAAGCTTTAAAGTTAGTTGAAGAAGTTGGTGAAACTTGCAGGGCTATACTTAAAGAAGACTTTGAAGAGGTTATTGATGGTATTGGTGATTGTGTAGTTGTGCTTACTAATCTAGCTGAATTACAAGGCGTATCAATTGAATCTTGTATTGAAGCTGCTTACGAAGAGATCAAGGGCAGAAAGGGTAAAATGGCTAACGGAACGTATGTAAAAGAATAATTATGAGTGGTAGAGAAATATCAGATGCTAGATCAGGCATCACGAGAAAAACAATAGCGTTTAGAGATCCAGTAGTTGAAAACGTTGTTGATAAGTTTGTTAAACGTTCTGACGTTGGTTATGAAAAATATGGCAGAACACTAGATAACGAACGCAGAGGTAAGCATAAAGACTTAGCTGGATATCTTAATGATATACAGGAAGAGTTAATGGATGCAATATTATATATCCAAGCTGCCCGCGAAGAGTTAGATGAAAAAGTATAGCAAAAAAAGAGGTCCTGTCAGAGCTAAGAAAGTTAGCTTTGACGGGATCAACTTTGCCTCTGGTCTAGAGAAGTATATGTATTCGGCTTTAAAACAAGCCAAGATTAAGTCTGAGTATGAAGGGCAGACGTATGTACTTCAAGAAGCGTTTACATTTGACACAGACTCTTACGAGAGGCAGGGTAATGGTAAGGGTGATATGATTAATCGAGGTCAGAAAAAGATCTTAAATATAAAATATACACCAGATTTTGTGAGTGATACATTTATCATAGAGTGCAAGGGAAGAGCTAACGAAAGTTTCCCTTTACGTTGGAAAATGTTTAAGAAACATGTAAAAGAGCACATTCCGCATGTAACTTTATATAAACCACAGAATCAAAAGGAATGTGATAAAGTAGTTGAATTAATAAATAAAAGAAAATAATATGAAAGATTGGGAATTAAGTTTCGGGTTTTACCCGGGGATATGTTTAGGTTTTAGAACCTACAAAGAAGAAGGAAAAAGTAATCACGTATTATACATACCTTTTGTGGATGCTTGCTTAACAGTGCACAATGCAAGATGATCTAAATAAAAAAATACTTTCGGATATCACAGTCCACATGAAGTATGCTAAGTATGTACCAGAGTTAAACAGAAGAGAGACGTGGAACGAACTAGTTACAAGAAACAAAGAGATGCACCAAAAAAGGTATCCAGAATTAAAAGATGAAATACAATTAAACTATAAATATGTCTATGATAAAAAAGTTCTACCAAGCATGCGCAGCCTTCAGTTCAGTGGTAAACCGATTGAAATATCGCCAAACAGATTATACAATTGTAGTTACTTACCTATTGATCATGTTGATAGCTTTAGCGAGTGTATGTTTCTTTTGTTATCTGGCTGTGGCGTTGGTTACTCAGTGCAACAACATCATACAAACGTACTCCCTGGCGTAACAAAACCATTTGACGCTAGAACCCGTAGGTTTGTTATTGGTGATTCAATCGAAGGTTGGTCAGATGCAATTAAAGTCTTAATTAAGTCTTATTTAGGTTCTAAGAGATCATCTAAAGTAAAGTTTGATTATTCTGATATTAGACCAAAGGGCGCAAGACTTGTGACCTCAGGGGGAAAAGCTCCAGGACCACAACCACTAAAAGAATGTTTAGTAAAAATTAAAGGAATATTAGATGGAAAACAAGAAGGAGATAAATTATCAACTCTTGAGGTACATGACATTATCTGCCATATTGCTGATGCCGTTTTGGCCGGTGGTATCCGTCGTGCTGCTCTCATATCCTTATTTTCAGCTTATGATGAAGAAATGATCTCATGTAAAACGGGTAATTGGTGGGAAACTAACCCTCAACGAGGAAGAGCTAACAATTCAGCTGTATTAATGAGGCATAAAATAACTAAAGAGTTTTTCTTAGATTTGTGGAAACGTATTGAATTATCCGGAGCAGGTGAGCCTGGCATATACTTTAACCACGACAAAGATTGGGGAACTAATCCATGTTGTGAAATTGCGTTAAGGCCATATCAGTTCTGTAACCTGTGTGAAGTTAATGTAAGTGACGTCACTAGCCAGGAAGATCTTAACGAACGAGTTAAGGCTGCATCTTTTATAGGCACGCTTCAAGCAGGTTATACGGAGTTCCACTATCTAAGAGAAATATGGCAAGAGACTACCGAAAAAGATGCTTTGATTGGGATATCAATGACAGGTATAGCTTCTAAAGCCGTGCTTAAAATGGACATGCCAAGAGCGGTAGATATAGTTAAGCGTGAAAACTCTAGAGTTGCAAAGCTTATAGGGATAAACAAAGCCGCGCGTACAACGTGTGTTAAGCCTGCAGGGACTACGTCTCTGGTACTTGGGACATCATCTGGTATTCATGCTTGGCATAATGAATTTTACATCCGTAGACTGCGTGTAGGAAAAAATGAGCCGATTTACAAGTACTTATTGGCTCACAACCCTGACTTAGTTAAGGATGAATACTTTAGGCCTCACGATACTGCTGTTATCGAAATACCACAATCAGCTCCTAAAGGTTCTATTACTAGAACTGAATCTGCTTTTGACTTACTCAAAAGAGTTAAGAAAGTTGCTACCGAATGGGTTAAGCCTGGTCACCGAAAGGGATCAAACACTCACAATGTGTCTGCAACAATAAGTTTAAAATCAGATGAATGGGATAAGGCTGGTAAGTGGATGTGGGACAACCGAGAATGCTACAATGGTTTAGCTGTCCTTCCTTATGATGGCGGTTCTTATACTCAAGCTCCATTTGAGGATATAACTGAAGAGGAGTTTAATAAGAGAGTCAAACTCTTAAACGATGTAGATTTATCTCACATCATTGAATCAACTGACGAAACAGATCTATCAGGGGAATTAGCTTGCTCCGGTGGATCTTGTGAAATATCAAGCTTATAAATTAAATTAAATCAAATGAACAAATTAAATGACGCTTTCAACGAATTACAAAATGCAATTAATGATTGCCAATCTGATATGACTAAATTTGTTGAGGGTAATAACTCAGCGGGTACAAGAATTAGAAAAGCAATGCAAGCAGTAAAAACCTTAGCTCAAGGTATTAGGGTTGAAGTACAAGAACAGAAAAACTCTGTGTTAGCGTAAATAATAGTATTAAATGAAGAAAGGGAGCTTAACGGCTCCCTTTTTTTTAAGTTCTCTCCCCGTGTTTCCACACGTTTCGGTTGTTTTTTGCACTCATTTTAACCACACTACCATCGGGCTTATGATGTAAATCATAATTAGATGATTGGCCTATCTCTTGGTTCTCTGCTTTTTTTGCCATACGCGTTGGTGTTTTTGCCGCCAACAAATCTCTATTTCGTTTAGCCTTTAAAGCTATTGGACTTAATCCTTGCGAATTAGCTTTTTTAACAAACTTTTTTAACGGAGAATTTCTCATATTACCATATACTTTGTTTTACCTCCTTCCTTGTATGCTTTTAAGCATCTATTTCTATTGTCAATTTCATTGACGTAACTAACGTGCACCCAATTAGGATTATCATCTGTACCAAACTCCCAGATCATTTGATCAAAGCTTAAGTTCTCTTTAATCCACCCATACATTTCGGCGTTAGTCTTTTTACAACCTCCATCATCTATGTCCATAGCTTGACCTTTACAGTGTTGAGATGTGGTTGATCCACCAATAGCTTTGTTTAAGGCTTTGCCTCTAAAAAAACTATTAATTCTAATAGGTCCTGAAACCCACTCTCTTAACGGCTCAAATACTCGCTCGGCTATCTCTTTCATATTTGCTAATTCAAACTGACTTGGTTTATTGTCTAAACCTCGGCGCATAGCCGTAGTGCTATAAACTCCTTCTTTATCGCTTATGTGTTTGCTTATCATTTTATTTTATTAATTAATTATTTTAATATTATATCGACAACACTACTTGAAGCCCCTAATTTAACAAATAAATTATATACGCTGTTGTCAAAACTTATTTCTTTTGATTCTAGTGATACAGTTTGACCCGCTGGTAAAGATAAATTTTTAAATATATAATAATTATCAGTTGGATTAGCTAGAAATAAATCTACAGAAGCTGCAGCAGTATCATGTATATTAGCGATAGTAAAAGCATTAATAACATTAATTCTATCACCTATACTAATCAATTTTACCTGTGTAGATCCTGATATTTTAAATACTTGTTGTGCCATTTGTTATTTATTTATTTTATTGTGGTGCTATGGTTATTCTTCCTCCCCAAACTCTATTGCTAGTTGCCGTTGTTGTAACAATAATTGCTAAAAAATTAGAATCTGTAGCTGCCACATCTGTTATGTCTAGCGTTGTATTGGCGTTCCCAGCACTAGATCTAGACGTTATTCCACTAGCATCAATATCCATTTCATAAGCTTGAATAACAAGATTTGTTGAAGCGTAAATATCTACGTGGGTAGCTTTAAATCCTTCTGGTATATCTTGTATTGCAACTAACTCCATCGCAGCAATACCTGGCTTTAAACCAGTTGGAGCCGTGTCATCTAAGTGCACTCCCTTAGAAGTACCACCGTCTTCGTTTGGTAAAAAATCATTTGGCAAAAGCTTTATATAAGTGCCATAAACTCTGTTTGTTGGTATTGTTATTGCAGCGCTACCATTAAAGTTTACTCCGTTAATAGCTCTAGTGGCTGCAAGTACAGTTGCTGTGTCCGCATTACCTGTTAAATCACCTGTAACATTACCTGTTATAGTTCCAGTTACCGTGACAGCACCTGCAAAAGTTGCTAGCAAATCACTATCAAGGGTTAGGGATAATTCAGACGCGGCATTACCATCCATCGTGTAAAACTCTAATCTAGTTCCGTTTTCACTAGCCGACCAAGCAGCATCACACATAGCTTGTATTCTAGCGCCTGTTTGTCTATTGGCATCTCCGTCTTCAGCTCCTGAAAATTCTATAACTCCTAACCTATGATCATCTGCCATAGCAGCACCATCATCACAAATAAGCTTGAGCTTACCCCCTTCTGTAGCACTACTAAGGGTTTTATTTATTGTTTGAAAAAAAGCCCCCGTGTCAGAATTAGCAATGTATCCGGTAACGTTTAAGCCGTCATCAAGTAATCTAGCTAACTCTACTTCATCAACCTGCCAAATGTATCTACCATCATTGCCGCCGCCTGAAGCTGTGTATGTATTAAAATAAACCTCATCAAGTGTTTGGGCGCCAGAATTATATGCAGTTTTTATTTCAAATCTGTTTGTAGCAGAGGAACCTAAACTTATAGTAGGGTTTCCGTCATTAACAGGGTCATACATAGTAAGATCTGAAGTTTCTATTTTAACCGAAGTAGCTGCGTCTAAAACTATATCTGTAGCAAAAATATCTAAATCGTTAGCGGTTTTAGAATGTATGTAGGAATTAGCGTCTCTAAAATTAAGCTTTACATCGGTTGCCATTGTTTTAGAACCAGTGAACGTTTGTGCGGTGGTTAGATGAGCTGTGTCACCATCCATATTAGCACTTGGTAAAATACCAGTAACTTCTGCTGTTAGATCTACACCTCCATCTTTTATTGTTATAGCACCAGAAGAAGCAGCAAAGTTGTCAGAGCTAAAACTAGCCGCACCCTTTGCGGACGTACTTGCATCTGCTAGGTTTATAGTTACAGCCCCAGTGGTTCCACCACCACTTAAATTAGTTCCAGCTACAACAGAAGTTATATCAGCTAAAGAAACATCAAAGGCTCCTATAAGCTTCATTATAGTATTATATAATTAATACCTAACTTAAAGTTGTACCACTCTCTATTCCAATATTTATTGTATTTTCCCTCGGTAAACACACCTAAGCTTTTGTTTAATTTATAGCCAAAAATTAATCCACCTGAATAATCTAACCATTGTCCATCATTATACTTATGGTAAGCATATTGATTTCCATCATTGTAGTGATAAGGCATTACGTTGCCCCACGAGTGTACCCAAAAATCTTTTTTATAATGATAAAAATCAAACCCTAACACTAACGACTGCAGCATTGTTTTGTCTAATTCGTTTCTTTTTTTTTCTGTATAATCTGCTAGCACACTCGGTATTATAATGGCCTCCCAAACCTCTGAATTGTTGGCAACAACATCTCCATTTGGATCGTAGTACATTTGATGAAACACATCTACATTATACCCTTCTTGTAAAGCTAAATAAGTATAATGTATTCCACCGTTGTCTAATTTCCAACTAGCCAATGGATCGTAACCATAAGGCTCAGCTAATCTTTGAGCAGCTCCTATGTTAAAAGAAAACTTTCTACCAACTTTTAATCTATATCTTTGTGATGTTTCAAAATAAGATATATCTGCAAATCCATCCTCTAGATATTCTCCTTTTAATATATAGCTATTTTCCACCCATCTTATAAAATGATTTTGATCTACAAACTTATCTCCCATCTGTCGTTTATAGTTTATTTCAAATAAATATTCTAATCCGTTTCTTTTCCCAACGTTAGCTCCATCAGACCAAGATGTTTCTGTACCATCGTAAAAAGTATTAGCTTTATTCTCATAACCAAATCTAGCAATTTTTCTAATACCTAGAGTTATGTTGTAATCGTAAGGCGTTTGCGTTATAGATGTTTCTAATCCATTTTCAATAGAAAAAGTTTCTACATCCGATATAGAGGTATTACCATTAACCGCCGCGTAAAACGTGGAAAACTTCATTAACTTATTTTGCGAAAATGAAAGTAAAGGTAAAAGTAAAAGTAATATTAAAAACTTTTTCATATTAAGCCTCAGTACCTACAACCATAAACTCAACAATTGTTCCAGAAGTAGAAGTGTAAGCAAATATATTATTTGTTGTTACTAGTGGCATGTAAGCAAACTGTCCGCCTCTTATTTCTAGCACATCTTCTGCGCCGTGGTTATCGTAGTATAAATATACGATATTATTTGAAGAAGAAAAAACTGCAGTATTTTTAACATACAAAAGAGCTGGATCAGTAAAACTATTTTTATTTGAAATTAATTGATGATCTTGCTGGCTGTTAGTAGCCGCCGCATCACCGGTGTTATCTACGTGCGTCCAAGTTGCGTTAGCCGCATCTATGGTAAACACACCACTCTCACCAACAGTTGCATTGGTCATTGTTGTAGATTGTGGCCCATCAGCTTCTGATGCCACAGCGGCAGCTGATATAGATCCATTATGCCCTCCAGAAGAGTTTATAACAGCTCTTAATTTTTCTAGTATATCTCTTTGCTGATCTCCATCAGCTATTTGAACTACTCTTCCTCCAAATATTTGAGCTCCTATAGCGCTAGCGGCTTGTGATCCAAGGTCTGTAGCAGCTACGATTACAGTTCCATCAGCAGCTACTCCACCAGCACCAGCGTCAGCAAAAACGTATTTTATTGATAAACCATGGTTATCTGTTATTTCTACGTATTGCCCCTCAAAAGCTGTAACATCAGCAACATCAGCATCCCCGTCTAAAACAGACAGTTTAGTAACTTTAGATACAGATGTTAAATTTGCTCTAGCCATACCAGATGTATGACTAGCAGTAAACGTAGTTGTTGTTGTTAGTGCTAGGGTATCACTCGTAAGATCTGAACTTGCAAGCGTTAATGTTGAACTTAATGTTGCCATAATTTATTTTTTTATTATTCTTTTGTTTATCGTTTTGTTGTTATATGTAATTTGTAAATTGTACATTCCAGGGATCAATATCGTGACATCTAAGGCATTTATATTTGTTTTAGATATAATGATATCCCCAAGGATATTATATACGTTTATATCAACATTTTTATTTATATTAATTTTATCTTTTACTGGGTTTGGGTATATTATTATTTCCTCTAAGCTTTTTCTTGTTGGTATATCTCCAACCCAAGTTCCCTCGCAATAATCATACGTTAGTTGGCATATGTTATCCCACTCGTTATTACAACAATAGTCGTCAATATCAATCACCCAAGCGTAACAAAGATCATTTAACCAATAAGGAATACCAGGGCCAGTAGCGCAGTTAGCAGCGAATAAACAAGAAACAGTATCGCTAACATTAGCAATGTTATTATAATTATATGCCGATTGATCCATACATCCTTCAACCACCACAACACATGATCCATTATCTGTGTTAGCCAGTGGGTCATAGTTAAGGGAGTTTGCATCCGTGCAACCGTACATATAATTAACGCAAGAAAAATCCTCCGTGTTTGCTTGTGAATTAAAATTGAGCATACTAGGATCAGTACAACCATAAATAATACTAGTGCAACTTCCGTTATCGACATTTGCTAGTGGGTTATAATTAAACATAATAGAATCTATACATCCAAAAACATAAGGATCACAATCACCATCATTAGTATTACAAGTTTCGCAATAATTAAACATTGTTGGGTCAGTACATCCGTATATAAGAGGAATACATGTGTCAGGCGTGTTAGCGATAATATTAAAGTTAAATGCTAGCGACTCCATACATCCTAAGATTACAGGTAAACAACCACCGTTATCTACATTTGCAACATTGTTATAGTTAAAAGCCATAAAATCAGTGCAGCCAAAAATAGCTAAGCCACCAATTAAACAGCTGTCTTGAATATTTATATCAGCAAAGTAACCACTTGCAGTATCCACGTGGTACGCTAGGTAAGCTGGTGACGTACAGCCAGGGTAATAGTAACAAATATCATTAGTATTTGCTGAGCTGTTATAATTCCAAGCCAAAGCGTCTGTACAACCAGTAACCACTGGTTCACACGAATTACCACAATCTGTAAATGATAGTAGAACTTGAAACGGTATTACATACCCAAAACCTCTATCATACATAATAAAGCCAGATGGACTAGTTAAAGACCAACCACACTCTGTAGCCGTTCCAGCTGTTAGTGGTAGAAACTCAACTACAACTTCAATTGCAGCGGGTGATTGTAACCACACGTACTGAGTATCTGTAAAGCCTGACGCTAGAGTAAACGTATCTAGTTTGTTTATTATTAAATCCGTACCAACCCAACCATTACCGATCAGATCGTTCATTACTAACATGTATAAGCAACTATCTATAAAATCACTGCTGTTTGCGAGTGAATCATAATTAAACATGGTTGTATCAGTACAACCGAATATCTTTAACGTAGTACAATAAGTACTATCATTTACTGTAGCCGATGGATCAAACTCTAAATAGTTGTTATCCATACAGCCATATATTGGAGGAGGTGGAACACAAGTGTCAGATGTTAACGCGTGAGTAGAATCGTTCCCAAAGTTAGCTAAGTTTCCGTTAACTAAGGTATCTCCACATTGCAATACGTAATACGATCCATCTTGACCTCCCCATAAACTACCGCCTAAACCATCTCCATACACGTCGTATATAGTAAATGTTAAACTGCCCTCGAGTAAGCAATTGTTTATAATTTGTGGCTGGTAGTTAGGTGCGTTATCATAAGGCCCACCGCTTAAAACGATTAAACCTGTTGAATCTTTTATATCCCATGATGTTTCGCTTGGGTATTGATCTAAATTTATTACAACTGTTGTTGGTACACATTGACTTGGTGGACCAGGTGGTGCTGGTGGAGCGCAAGGCCATATATTTACTAAAGTATCTAATGTAAAGAAAGCCATTGTTAATGGCGTAAAATCTAATATAGATAATTGGCAATCATTACTCATTTTAAACCAAGAAGGATTAGTTGATACCCATCCATCTCCATAACTATCATTAAGCGATAATAAATACGAACCACTATTAATAGCTATAGTTGTGTCTAAATACTCATAAGATGCTGTAGGTTGAAAAAACATAGCCGTGTCACCAGAAGCGTCTGAAACCATAAAGAAGTTAGACTCTGATTGTGCATAAAAATCAAACTGTACTTTAAAATTAACCCATGAGTCTTGAGCAAATATACTTAGTGGTAATAATAATAGTAGTAGTAGTAGTTTTTTCATTTTATTTAGGTAGAGATTTGATTTTACCGTTATGTGTTCTAGCATATCTATGCGTTGAGGTTTCTTTACTAGGTATTAAATCACCGCTATAAGTCCCTTTACCATACTTCCAACTTACCTTTTTTTCCAAAGGTGATGTTCCAGGGTAAGTGTATCCCTTCATTTTAAATGGACCTCCTGGTTTGTGAGACACAGGTTTACTGTCCTTGCTATGCTTTTTACCCGTGTGAACTTTATCACCAGGCATTTTATGTGTTGGCCCATCGTACTCGCCATCTTCTGTATAGTGTTTTACTCCTTTCATATTATGATTTTTTATGTTTTCTACAAAAGTTCCTAGCAGCTTCTTTGCTACCAAATCCCCACTTTTTTAAAGCTTTAGATAACTTACTTGGAGTTCCGTTTTTATCCTTCATATCCCCTTGCATATTACCAAACCTACAGGCAAAGCTTATTCTTCTAGGGCTTGTGCCGCTAGTTAGCTTACTACCCATTGTAGGGTTTTCTTTTCTCATCTTACGGTTTTGCTTGTTATAAGATGCTTCTGTTATTTTAAGTGGTCCAACACTTTTGTTATTGTACGCCATGTTAAAAGTCGCTCATTAATTGTTCGTCGATTACATCTTGTAATTCTTTTTTTGTTGCTTTCATACTAAAAGATATATTAGCTTGAAAGCGCTTTACTTCTTCGCCATCTTTAAATATAATAATTGTAGGTACAACTACTATCTTGTGTTTCTTTTGAAATTTTGGATACTTTACTATGTCAACTTTAGTTATATCGCAATCATCTAATTCGTTTAACCACTCTACCCTGTTTGATTTGTTCCAATCTGCATTAAATTCCGTTACAACTACTTGGGCGGAAACTATATTAGCAAATAACATAAGAATAATTAATAGCATGTAGGCAGTGAATATTCTCCAAGTTATAGTAGGTTTTTCCATAATTAGTTTAATTTATCTATTTTTTCTTCCATTCTTATTAAGCTTTGCTTTAACTCATCTACTGTTTTTTCAGTATTCTCTATAGATAATCTAATGTTTTGATCTTTCATGTCAAACTCCATTCTACTCACGTCAGGCGGTGGTGCAACTGGTAGAGCTTTTGCCTCAGCTATATCCGCTTGTAACACAAACCACATACTTACTAATGTAAATATTAAAGCAGCTATTCCAGCTAACGTTTTTATACTTAATATAAATGTTGTGCCTTCGTTAAGTTCTTTTTTCATATTGAATTTATCTTTATTATAGGATCACTTGTTTTGTAATTTATTTAATCGTGATAGTAGCAATAACCGCTTTTGTTAGTTGTTTTCATTTTACATCTAGTGTTATCAGATTTCGTTTTCTTACATTGAACTTTTTTATTGTCATCTCTTTTTGTTGTAGATTCATGTACCGTGCAAAACAACTTACCTTCAACAACTTTAGTTTTACATCTATTACCGCTTTTACTTATAGCCGAGCAAATACCATCTTTTTTACTTTTAGTTTTGTTATCTTCTATAACAGATTCATTTGCTTGTTTCTCTTTTTTCTTTTTTTCTACTTTTTTTGTTTTTTCTTTTTTCTTATTTTTTTGCTTTTTTTCTTCTTTTATTTTAGTTTTTATAGCTTCAATGTCTTTATCTCTAATACCTAGATCCCATGTGTTCCAACCTAAAAGCAAAGCTGCTCTTTGCCAAAACTCATTGTTTGAATCTAAAGCGTTATCTACATTAAGCATTTTATTAGCCAGTCTTCCTAAAGGTATATTTGTAACACCCTCTACAACACTACCAATAGCAGACCAAATAGGATTATCTAGAGTAAAGCCTCTTTCTTTGTAAACATCTTCATTAAATTTATCTGTCTGTATTGAAGAATAAATTTTACGCAGCTTAGATCCTATTGGTGGAGAAAAACCAAGTAACGCTAATAAAGTGTAAGTGTGATCAGCCCTAAAACCCTTGTCTTTTTGCTCTAAGTAAGTCATGATACTATTTTTAACAGTGCTAACAGCTTTTCCACCATAACCAATACCAGATAAAACAGAATCTATCATTCCGTTTAGTATTCTTTCTTTTTTCTTGTCAAACTTTTCTTCTTCATCCTCGCCCAATGAAGCAAATAAAGCTGATTGTAAAGCTCCAAATATTATACTTTGAACAACACCATAATAAGCTATTTTAGAAATGTGTGTTTTAGCGTCTCCTCTACCATTAACTAAATCCCTAGCGGCTTTATTCATTATTCTAGCATACTGCATCGGAGTGTTTTGAAACGACAGTATTAATCTACCAAGCGGAGATGCTTGTTGTTGCGATATCATATCTGGTCTTGCTGACTGTTGAGATACTTCTGTTGTTTCTTGAAAATCTAAGAAAGCTTGTTTTTCAGCTTGATCTTGTGCCATGCCATCTTTAACGTACTTTTTAACTCGGTTTCTAAAAAAAGTTGAACCACCAGAAGCAATAGCAAAACTATCCGCTATTTGTGTAGGTAAAAACCCTTTTTTAAGCAACCAAGTTATAGCAGCTTTTGCTTTGTTTTCAGTTCCAGCTACTGCAGCTGAAAGATCGGCTTCATTAACACCTCTTTGATTACCAGATCTTCTTTGTTTTAAATACGAAGAGTTAAATATCATTGCAAAATCCTTCCAATATTGCGGTTGGTTTGCAAATGCTGCCGCGGCTTTAATTGGATTGTTATCTGACCAGTTAATATAATTTGTAGCAGATATAGTTTGTAGTATTGCAGATCGCATGTTAAAGAACATGATAGCACCAACAGAATTATTAACCCAGTTCATGTATATATTCATTAGCCTACCACCACCAGCAGGTCTATTTCTACCAGTCTGCATGCGGTACAATACATCTTCTAAAGATTCTCTAAAATTACTACCGTATATAGCCTCTATTTTATTAAGGTTTTCTGGAGAAAACATTTGATCAGCATTTTGTTGCCACTCAGCTAAAAATTCAGCTCTAGTATCTATATCAGAGCTATCACTAAGCAGGTCAGAGGTTATGCTTTCGGCCAACCAGTAATCTCCAGGAGCCGAGTAACCAGCTTCTTTTTTAGATATTAAACCTACAGTGTCAGCGTAGGCTTGTAAGTTAGGATTAGACTTTACATAATCTACTAAAGCTTTTGAATCTCTTTTTGACAAGCCAGGAATTTCAAAACCAGCATTTTTCCAAAGATAAACTCTAACAGCTTGATCATTAGTAAAATCTGTTCCCTCTACTTTTTTGTTTATTATTTTTTTAACATCAGGAAACGCTTTTTGTAGGTTTTGATAATCATTTGCAGCACTTTGTTTTGAAGAATTTAACTCGTCTATACCCCTAGCAAACGGATCAATTAAAGCTTTTTTGAAAAAAGCCATATCAGCTTCTCCTTTTTTACCTTTACCTATAAAGTTATATAACAATCCACCAAAATCTTGAGCCGAAGCGGGTATAATAGATTTGTATTTTGTTTTAGCTCCTCTAATTTTACCTTGAGCATTAGAAAATATTTTTTTAGAATCAATATTTGTTGTTGACTCTAGTATATCGTTGAAGTTTTGATTCATTGATTTGCTAAACTGTACTTTTGCTTGCTGCACTTTAGATTTAACATCAAATTGTGCTAACATATCTTTTACAGCTTTAACATTCTGCAAAGCATCATCTGCAAAGTAAAAGTCATTGTAACCCTCGCCAACCTTACCAGCTATCCAATTAGCCTTAGATTCAGCTGTTGAATTAGCTAAGCCAGTAATATTTTTTAATGGTATGTTTAATCCATTCGCCTGTAAGAACTCAAATATAGCTGTAGCTGCTTCTGCAGGTCTAGCTGTTAATACAAACATATTCTCAGGACCAAATTTGCCTTGCAATTTCATTGCCTTGTTAAATAGCGGTGCTGTCTTTCCATCTACAACCTCATTGAACTCTGAGAAATCCCACTTGTAACCCAAGTCAGTCAACTCTTGATACGTGTTAGCGTATTGCTCCGCGTTTAATGTTCCTCGTTCGTTTAAAGCGCTTTTATCAATAACAGCTATACTCTCCGTGTTACTACTGGATACCTGAGATCCATCTTCATATCTAAAAGCTTTAATTCCTTTTTTTCTTAAAGAATTAAAAACTTTATCCACGTTTTTCTTACCAATAAAATAATCTTCAAAACGAGAGTCAATTAATTCATATAACAATCCTTCACTAGTATCTATGCCTTGTTCTTGCATTTCCTTTAAAACAACAGCTTCACTAGTAATGTTAGACTCGTCAACAACAAACTCTCTTACATCACCTCTATTGCTTTCGGCATAAGCATCCGCTTCTTTTTTATCTGTAGCCAAGTATATAACACCGGATCTAGCTCCTAAATCTTTTAAGCTTTTAGGACTAGCATTGTATACTACTTTTTCACCAGGTTTTGTAAATCTAATTAAAGATTTACTCGTAGCCAGTGTATCATCAAAATCTAAAACCGTAATACCTTTTGAATCTTTAGAGTAACTTGTAGTTCTAGCAGTGTTTACAGCGTTGCTAATAGTCTTACTACTATTTAAGTTTGGTTTTAATCTTGGTATACTATATATTTTTTCAAAAGTTTTGTTATCAAAACCAAATATTGTCCTAGCATCTATACCTATGTCGCCTTCAAAATACCTATCCAACCAAGAGTCTAATATTATACTCCAATCTTTACCCATACTTGTTGTTCTACCCGCGGCTTTTAGTTTCAAATCCTCAGCGCTGTCCAGCGCTATTAGTTTAAAGTTATTAGAAACAAGCCCATAAGAAGTAGGAAAATCAAGATTTTTATCTGCAGCGTTGTGTAAAAGGTATAAATACGCTCTTGTAGCAGGCATAGCATGCTCCCACTCATAAAGCTTTACCTTTCCTTTTTTGTTTTTAACTCCTTTTGGGTTTTTTGAATATCCTAATAATTCAGCACCCATTCTATGAGGATGCTCAGTGTCTTGGCCAACCATACTTAACCAACTACCCCACGCTCTAAGAGAATCGCCATCAGTATCTTTTACGGATTTATTTATTCTTTCCCACAACTGCTTGTGCATGCTAAGATTTATCTTGTTTTGCGCCTCTACAGTGCCATCTGAAAATGATTTTTTTATTTGCTTTTCTGTTTTACCAAAAATATCTCCATAAGTTTTTCCATAAACATATTTAGCACCCTCACCTTTAAATGGTTTACCGTATTTTAAATCTTTTTTAAGAAGTTCTTTTCTTTTAAAATCATAGTAAGCATCTATAGACATTTGTTTACCGTCAACGTCTATCATGTCTTTACCCTCGCCTTTTAACCCAAACTTTTTTCCAGGAAAAATTCTTTTACTAGGCCTTAAAATAGTGTTTAATCTACTTTTTGGTAATACAGACTCAGGCGTGTTAGCTATTATATCGTTTTCAAAACGATCAAACCACTCGTCAATCTCAGTTTTGTTTCTATGTCTAAATATACCTTCTTGACCATTTATATTAAGCAGCTTATCTATATGGGTTATATCGTCCATCTCAAACTCTTGCTCTACTACGCCCTCGTTAAGAACATTATTTTCTACAATTTCACTAGTTTTGCTAAAAGCAACCTTACTTTGAGCAGCTGTAATATCAGCTGTTTGTTGTTTTATAGCTTTTTGTTCTGTTGCGGGTGCTGTTTTAAGTTTAGCTTCTAAAACTCTTTGCGCACCAGATATAGCTGCATTGATAGAGTGAACCTTAGCAACGCCTTTAAGTAGCTGTCCGATGTCTCTGCTGTACACATTAGCTTCGTTCTTTGGTGTAATACCTAGATCTTTTTTAAACTGCTCTACGGTTTCTGGTGTAGGTTTTCTAAACTGTAGTTTCAATCTTTTTACTGGGGTTTGACTTGTTAGTCCTTTACTTCTACCTTTTGGCGATGTAATCTCACCCGTTGGGTCTGTGTAGTTTTCATAGAAATAATCTAGTGGCAAACCTTTTAAGCCAATAGCGTAACCATAAGTATCTCTTGACACTTCTAAGTTTTCGCCCACTTTGTTTATATCAGCGGTTTTATCAGTTACATTATATAGTGGTAACGTTTTAATAAACTTATCCGCATTGTTTGGTGCGTTAAAAATTCTTTGTATATTCTGAGCTTCGGCTGGAGCTGGCATACCTTCAGTGTACTTTGTTACAGCTGCTAAATTAGCATCGCCATCCATAATTTTATTAGCAGGTATATCGAATATAAGCTCACCAACTTTACCCGCATACCTAGATATTATACTTTTAAAAGTATCCCCAGGCCTTACTTTAATTAAAGCTTTTATTTTATCGGCTACTCTATTTGCTATGGCAAAATCTTGTAGTATATTTATTTTTTGTACAAAAGTTTTTCCAG
>Ga0208814_1000775_pt1 | contig 17220 bp, 21 predicted proteins | sample MalvirAntarct_55_FD_184253 | JGI IMG/M metagenome (GOLD analysis project Ga0208814, IMG submission 184253) | Marine viral communities from the Global Malaspina Expedition - Malaspina viral metaG Antarct_55 (SPAdes) (version 2) | ecosystem: Environmental > Aquatic > Marine > Oceanic | place...
CTGCTGCATCAAATTTTCTTAGCGTTTATTTTGTTAAAAGAATTGAAGATGTAGGAGCATACACTAACGCAACAGATACACCTTTTAGATTTGTACCATGTATGATTTCAGGATTATCATATTACTTATCTATGAAGTTTGCACCACAACGAACACAGGAGATGAAGTTGTTGTACGAGGATGAATTAGCTAGAGCTTTATCAGAAGATGGTTCAGCAGCTAGTACATTTATTACTCCGAAGACATACTATCCAAATATATAATGACAACACCTTATTCATTCGGACCAAAACCAGGAACAGAGTTTAGAAGCATTTCTTATACTAGTGCTGAATTAAAAAAATTAATTAAAGCTGGAGAATTAAATTCAGCTGACACAGAATGGGCTGAGGGTAGAATAAAAGAAATTAAAGGTTTTAGTCAAGGTGGTAACGTAGACAAATCTATGGGACCCGGTGGTAAAAAATAATGGCACGATTTGCAAAAGGTAGTAGAGCATTAGCGATCTCTGATAGATCAGGCGCAGCATTTCCATATAGAGAAATGGTTAAAGAATGGAATGGAGCTTTTGTACATAATTCTGAATTTGAGCCTAAGCAACCACAACTACAACCACATCCTGTAGGAGCAGATCCACAAGGATTAATGAATGCAAGACCTGCAAGAGTTGAGTTTCCAGTACAAGATATTTTACCCAACAATCCTTTTACAACTACAGCCGCTAACGCTAGTGTTAGTGTTTCTTATCCTGCTAATCAAATTAATGAAGGCACAACTTTTGTAAGATTCCAAGCTGTAAAATCTCCAGTAGGAGGAGTACCTATTGTTACCGGGGCTGCAGGTCCTGCATTAGAATTATCTACAACTTTAGATACAGCTGCTACAGCTACTGACGGAACAATTATTGTACAGACAGGAACGCATTTTCCTACTTCAGGTTTTATTATGATTGAAAAAGTAAATGCAGTTACAGGTAAATATGAAAACGAAGTCATACAATATACCGGAAGAACTTTTGAGAATTTTACAGGTTGTACTAGAGGAACTTCAGCACCTTATAGAGGTCTTACACCTCCGGCTACAACAGCAGGAATACATCCTATAGGAGCTAATGTTTTTGGATGTTATCTTGCAACAGCAGTCCCTACTACAATAGTAGTGGGTCCAGTTGAACAAACGGCTGTAGTATTTAATAATTTAACTTTTTCTTTAATATCAAATGCTACAAGCACAGAAACAGGGGGCGGTTTTCAATGTACAATTGGACCGTTAAATGATAGGAGTTAACTATGGCAGGATTATCAGGTTATACATATAATACACTAGTTCAAGCAATCAAAGATTACACTGAGGTCGGTAGTAATGTATTTACTGAAACTATTCTTGATGGTTTTATTATGGCTGCGCAACATAGAATTAATTTAGATTGCCCTATGGATTCAGATAGAGCTCAAGATCAAGGACAATTTGCAGCAGATTTTAATAGTATTACAATGCCTGTGGGACTTTTATTTGTAAGAGGTATAGAAGTATTTAATTCAACAGCAAATATTAATGGTCAAGGTCAATGGTTAGAAAGACGTGATCAAACTTTTATTTCAGAATATATTGGTAATTTAACAGGAACATCAGGCGGCGCAGCAGGCCAAGATGTAACAGGTTTACCTAAATATTATGCAGGATTTGGTGGTGCAACAACAGGTAATACTACAGCTACTTCAGGTGCTATTTATTTAGCTCCTACACCAGACGCTAATTATCAATATATTATACATTATAATGTAATGCCCGTGGGTCTTGGATCAGGAGCAGGTGGAAATTCTGAGACTTATTTAAGTAATTATTTTCCTCAAGGATTGCTATATGCTTGTTTAGCAGAGGCATATTCTTTTTTAAAAGGTCCAACAGATATGTTGACATTGTACGACGGAAAGTATAAACAAGAGTTACAAAAGTTTGCAGCGATGCAAATTGGAAGAAGAAGACGAGACGATTACACGGATGGTACAATAAGAATTCCAATCGAGTCAGCGCCTCAATAAAATTAGGAGATAAATATTATGGCAATAACATCAGCAGTATGTAACACTTTCAAAACAGAAGTTTTAAGAGCGATACATAATTTTACAAATGGCGGAAATACTTTTAGACTAGCATTGTACACAAGTTCAGCGACACTAAATAAAACAACTACGGCTTATACAACTTCAAATGAAGTAGCTAACGGAAATGGTTACACTACTAAAGGTGCAGCGTTAACAAATGTAACACCCGCTTTATCAAGTGACACAGCAGTCTGTGACTTTTCAAACATATCATTTACATCAGCTTCCTTTACAGCTAACGGTTGTTTAATTTTTAATGACACAGCAAGTGGTGATCCATCTGTTTGTGCTATTGCATTTGGTGGAGATAAAACTGTAACAAGTGGAACTTTCACAATAGAATTTCCAGCAGCAGACGCATCAAACGCTATACTTAGAATAGCATAAGGAGTAACTCCTTATGTCTATAGCTCAAACGTTCACAGTAACGGTTCAGAGCACTGATTCCGGCAATAAATATATTATTGATGGTGTTCAACAAGACACCATAATGATTGGTGCTGGTCTAACTTATAAGTTAGATCAATCAGATAGTTCTAATTCTAATCACCCTTTAAGATTTTCAACAACAAGTAATGGCACATGGGCGGGTGGTTCAGAATACACAACAGGTGTAACTACCAACGGAGTTCCAGGAAATGCTGGAGCATACACACAAATTGCAGTCGAGGGCGGCGCACCTTCAACCTTATACTATTATTGCACTAACCATAGCGGAATGGGTGGACAAGCTAACACCGATGGGTGGGGAAGATCACAGTGGGGTCAATCTGATTGGGGAGATACCAATATATATACAGTTGGATGGAGTGCTAATACTTGGGGTTTCCAAAGTTGGGGTAGTTTTCCTACTGTTGAACTTACTGGTTTATCCGCAACAGCTTCTACTAGTTCACTTACAGTAGTAACAGGTCAAGGTTGGGGTTCAGATACATGGGGTTTTGAAAATTGGGGAGAATCCACTCTTGACGTATCACCAACAGGTTTATCAACAACATCTTCTATTGGTGCACTTTCAGTTTCTTTAGAAGAGATAATTCCATTAACAGGACTTGCAACAACTTCTGCAGTAGGAGCATTAGCTCCAACAGGTAGTCTTTCATTAATTCCAACAGGGTTATCAACTACACCATCTGTTGGTGCAATTAATATTAATTCAACACATTTACTAACAGGTTTATCAACTACATCTGCAGTAGGAGCATTAGCTCCACAAACAGATATTTCATTAACGTTATCTGGACAATTAGCTTCAACTTCTCTTAATAGTGTAATTGTTTTTGCTGGAGCTGTTTTAACACCAGCAGGAGTTGGTGCAACGTCTTCTGTAGGTTCACTTACAACTGGTGTAGAAAATTTTATTCCATTAACAGGAGTTTCAACAACGTCTTCTGTTGGATCTGTTAATATTAACGAAGCACATATTTTAACTGGAGTATCAGCTACATCTTCAACAGGTGCTTTAGTAAATGCTTCTCAAGTAATAGGATTAGTTGGACAAGGATTACTATTATCTCAATTTGGAACACTATCTCCAAAAATAGATGCTTCATTAACTCTAACAGGAGTTTCAGCAACATCTTCAGTAGGTTCTGTTATAAATAATTTTACTGAAATAGTTACTCCAACTGGTTTATCTACTACATCTTCAGTAGGTTCAATTGACATTGGATTAACAGTATTTCCAACTGGAGTATCGGCAACATCTTCAGTAGGTTCACTTACTGTTGAATTAGCAGTTCCAGTAACAGGACTTTCAACAACATCATCTGTAGGTGCAATTTCACCTAGTTTAACTGAGGTAATTACATTAACAGGAGTACAAGCAACAACAGAATTAAACGACAATATTCCTTTAAAATATTTCAATCGATTAGTACCTAAAGATAGTACAGGTTACACAAGATTAGTAGCAAACTAATGTTTGACTTTATGCATATAAGTAATATAAATAACATAAATTAGGAGTACAAAATTATGGCATCAACTTTCACAGATCTCGGCCTAGAACTAATGGCAACCGGCGAAAATGCTGGTACTTGGGGAACAAAAACTAACGCTAACTTAAGTCTTATAGAACAATTAACAGGTGGTGTTAATTCTCAAGCTGTAGCTGATTCAGGGACACCAACAGCTTTAACAATATCAGATGGTGCTTTAACAGGTACTGCTCAACAAAGAGTTATAGAATTAACAGGAGCTATAACAGGAAACAGAATTGTAACTTTTCCTTTACTTACAGAAAATTTTTATTTTATTAAAAACGGTACATCAGGTGCATACACAGTACAATTAAAAGCGGCATCTGGTTCAGGAGCAACTGTTACTTTTGGAGCAACTGACAAAGGATATAAAATAATATATCTTGATGGTGTTGCAACAAACACTGGTCTTTTTGAAGTACCTCTAGGCGACGCTAACGAAGTAACTCTTACTGGAACACAAACTTTAACAAACAAAACTTTAACTAGTCCTGCAATTGGAACAAAAATTGCAGATACTAACGGAAATGAATTATTACTTTTAACGGCTACAGGTTCAGCGGTTAATGAGTTTACTTTAGCAAATGCTTCAACAGGTAATGGGCCAACTCTTTCAGCAACCGGTGAAACTAATGTTGGTATAAATATTAATCCTAAAGGAACAGGAGTTTTTAAATCAGGATCTGGTGCAGTTAAAATTGCAGGAACAGAAACTATGTGGGTTCCAGCTTCAGCAATGTATGCAACAACAACTAATGGTGCAGAAGCTAATCAAGTTGAAACAACAGCTTTAAGACCAGATATGAAAGTCATGGATTTTGCAGATTCCGCAGATGACCATGCACAATTTTCAGTAGCTTTTCCTAAGTCATGGAATGAAGGTACAATTACTTATCAATGTTTTTGGACACCAAGTACTACAAACACAGGAAACTGTATATTTGGTTTACAAGGAGTTGCATGTGGTGATAGTGATACTATTGATGTTGCTTTTGGAACAGCAATAAATATTACAGATGCTGGTATAGGAACAGTAGAAGATCAACAGGTTTCAGCTGTAAGTAGCGCAGTTACAATTGCAGGATCTCCTGCAGTAGATCAACAAACTTACTTTCAAATATTTAGAGATGCAAACGCAGGTGGAGATACGTATACCGGAGTAGCAAGACTTTTAGGTATTAAAATATTCTTTACTACTGATGCAGCTAACGACGCATAAGGAATTAGAATATGAGAGATTTAAAAAATAAACTTACTTCAAGTAAGAACACAAAAAATACACAATCAAGAAGAGGTAAATCTTTTGGTTATCAAGTCTTAGGATTTGGTGCTGGAGGTGGTGGAGTAGTAGCACAATTTACACAAGCTACGGGTGGAACAATTTCAACCTCTGGTGATTATAAAATTCATACCTTTACTGGATCAGGGACATTTTCAGTTGCAGCGGCAGGGAATTTACCAGATTTTCCAGGTGACCCTTCAGCTGGTCCTAATCATGTTTCATATGTAGTTATAGCTGGTGGTGGCGGTGGTACCGGGGGCGGAATCGGCGGCGGAGCCGGTGCAGGAGGTTATAGAGAATCTAAAAGTCCCGATGATTCTTATACAGCTAGTCCACTAAATGCAACTTCAGGCCCTACTTTTAATTTAACTATTGCTGATGGTGGATACCCAATAACAGTTGGATGTGGTGGATTAGGTGGAATTCCTTCTCCCCCAGTTTCAGTTACTCCAGGATCAAATTCAGTTTTTCAATCGATAACTTCTGCCGGTGGTGGAGGTGGAAATGGAAACGCTGGAGGATCAGGAGCAGGAGGAGGTCACCAAGGACCTGGTGGAGCAGGTAATACTCCTCCAGTAAGTCCACCTCAAGGAAATGCTGGTGGAACTAATAGTGGTGGCCCAATTAACACTTTTCAAGGAGCTTCTGGAGGAGGAGGCGGAGCAGGTGGAGGAGGTACTCCAGCTTCATCTCAAGGATATGGATCTAATGCTGGTCCAGGAGGTGCAGGAACAACAACTAATATTTCAGCAAGTCCAGTAGTTTATTCCGGTGGCGGAGGCGGTGGAGCTTGGAACTCTCCTGGAGACGCTGGAGGATCAGGTGGATCTGGCGGCGGTGGAAAAGGAGCAGGTTTTAGCGGACCTATCGCAGTTGCAGGGACAGACGGACTTGGCGGCGGCGGTGGAGGAGCTGGAAAACCAGCTGGACCACTTGCAATACAGACGGGAAAAAACGGAGGTTCGGGAGTTGTAATAATAAGATACAAATACCAATAATAAATTATGTCAGAAATAAATTTAAAAAGTTTTGCAAAAATATCAGAGTCAAACGAAGTTCTTCAAGTGCTAACAGTAAATGCATCTGATGCGGCTACAGAAGAAGTTGGTAAAAGTTATTTACAAGCGAACAATAATTGGCCTTCACATTTATGGATAGAATGTGGAAATAAAAATGAATCAAGCAGAGGAGTTGCGGGTCCAGGTTATAGTTGGGATGCAGTTAATGAAAAATTTTTTAGTCCACAACCATATGCTTCTTGGACAAAAGATACTACAAATGGAACATGGGTTTGTCCTTTACCTAAACCTGATTTAACAGCAGACCAACAATCTCAAAATAATTCTGGTGCTAATTCATGGCAATACAATTGGGATGAATCTGCTTATCAAACAGATAATACAACTGGTTGGGTTTTAACAGATTTTTTAGTGATCGTACCTGCTTAGTTGACATTTTAATTACATCCTGTATAAAGAACAAGAAAGTTTATGCAAAAGAAAGTATTAAGTGAAGTTGATTTAATTTATGGTGATGTTTCAATGCCTGAGGGTTTTGAAATAGATCAAAATAGATTAGCTGCTCATTCTTTTGTTTCAAAACATCAAAACATTCCTTTTCCGTTTTCTAGAACTTGGGACATGTTAAACAAATATATTATAGACCATATTTTTGTAAGACATGGTCTTTCATTAATTAATAAAAAAAATTGGAGTAATCTATATACTCCCCTTGAACACAGCTCTCCTCTTTTAGAAATAGATAAAGTTGATTTAAGAAATTCACCTGATTATGTTATGTTATACGGTGTAGATGTCAAAGACTGCTCTATTAAAATATATTATGATGATAATAGACGAAAAGGCAGAAGTTGGGATATACCATTGACTAATAATCAATTCATTATGTTTCCATCAGCCAATATGTATTACATAACTAATAATCATAAAAACTTTGTTAATATAATCCATACCATAACTTACCATAAAATATAATGAACTTAGAAAATTATTATTGGTATTTTAAATCTGCGTTACCTTCTAAATTTTGTGATGAAGTAATTAAATATTCTTTATACCAACAAGATATGTTAGCTAAGACAGGAGGATTTGACGGTGTTGAAAGTTTAAATAAAGATCAATTAAAACAATTAAAAAGTAAAAGAAATTCAAGTGTAGTTTGGTTAAATGACAATTGGGTTTATAAAGAAATACTTCCCTTTATTAAAATTGCTAATAAAAATGCTGGTTGGAATTTTGAATTTAGTTACTCTGAATCTTGTCAATTTACAAAATATAAATTAAATCAATATTATGATTGGCATTGTGATAGTTGGGATAAACCTTATAATAAACCAAATACACCACAACATAATAAAATTAGAAAGTTATCTATGACTTGTCAATTGACAGATGGATCGGAATATACCGGAGGAGAATTAGAATTTGATTTTAGAGATTATGATCCACATAAGAGAGATGAAGAGAAACATTTAAAAAAATGTAAGGAAATACTTCCGAAAGGAAGTATAATTGTTTTTCCTTCTTTTGTATGGCATAGAGTAAAACCAGTAACTTCGGGTACTAGATATAGTTTAGTATCGTGGCATTTAGGAAAACCTTTTTATTAATATGAAAGCTTATCACTATTTTTCTACACCTATTTTTGCAGAAGAAAAACCAGAATTTGTAACTTCATTAAATAAATCTTCTAATAAATTTATTAGTGATTCTAAAAAAAAAGAAAAACATCATATAAAAAAATATGGGGATTTTGGAAAAATATATCATTCTGTACAATTAACTAAAGAAAATGATTTTATAGATTTTAGAAATTATGTTGGAGAAAGGTCTGTAGAATATTTAATCAATATGGGTTATGACATGTCAATTTATAGTTGTGCTTTTACTCAGTTATGGGTTCAAGAATTTGCTAAAAAAGGTGGTGGTCATCACTCTGCACACATTCACTGGAACCAACATATAAGTGGTTTTTATTTTTTAAAATGTTCAGATAAAACTTCTTACCCAATATTTCATGAACCTAAGACAGGTGCACGTGCTACAAAATTAAAAATGAAAACAGATATAAAAGGTGTGTGGCCTGGAAATGAAATAATACAATTTAAACCTAAACCGGGTACGTTAATTATATTCCCTGGTTATTTAGAACATGAATTTCCTGTAGATTTTGGAATTGACCCGTTTAGATTTATACATTTTAATATACAAGCAGTGCCGAAAGAAATTAATAATGATTAAAAAACATAAAAATATTTTAAGTTTAAAAGATTTAAAAAAATTTAATGAACAAGTTAGTGAAAACAATAATTTTAGTTGGTATTTAAAACATTCTTCTGTAGATAATTATCCTAGTAAAACTACATTTGATTCTTTTTTATTTTTTAATCACGAAGTTTTAATTAGACCAGAACACAGAAATGGTACTAATGGAGTAAATTCTTTTTTATATCCTTTTATGGAAGAAATTTTTTCAAAGTTTATGAGTCGAATTAAAGTAAAGTATAAAGAATGTTTTAGAATAAATATTAATTTAACTTTTAATAACGGACATACACAATGTCCACCACACGTAGATCATAAGTATAAACATAAACAACTTTTAATTTACTTAAATAAAAATGTAGATCCTTTATCTTGTACAGTAATAAAAGATAAAAAATATAAACCAGAATATAACACAGGAATTTTATTTGATAATGTACCTCATTATCATATTGTTCCTAAAGAAGGACATAGAATAGTAATTGTGTATACATTTATCTAATGAAAGAAATACACGAAAATATTTTAACTGAAAAAGAAAGACGTTCGTTACTTAAATTTGTAAAAACAAAACTTGAAATTGAAACTGATAGGCACCCCGGTACTCAAACTTATAATAAATTACATGAGTTTGAAGAATTAAATATATTTTTAAAAAAAATAAAAAAATATTATGCACCTTACAAAGTATCTTCTTGTTGGGCAGTTTGTACTATGTCAAATTCTTTACTATGGCACAATCATGTAGGGAAATCTAAAATTAAACCTAGCAGATGGTCTTTTGTTTATTACTTACAAAACAAACACGGTGTAGGAACTATGTTTAAAGATCCCTCTATTAAAGCTTATGATTTAATAGAATATAGTAATGGAAAACAAAATTCTTTACTTAAATTTGCAAGTAGTATAGTACACTCTAGTCCGGTAAGTCATAAAAAATTTGAAAGATATATTATATCATTGGATGTAAAATGAGTTTTAAAAATAAAAGATATACAATTATAGAAAATGCAATTAGTAAAGATTTAGCTTCTTTTTTAGCTAATTATTTTTCTATGAAAAAACAAGTATATGATACATTTATAGTTGAAAGATATATATCACCCTTTGAAAAAATTATGGGTGAATATGAAACCAAAGAAGAACAAGTTCCAGGAGCTTATTCACATTATTCTGATATTGCTATGGAAACTTTAATGCTTAAATGCCAACCTATAATGGAAAAAGTAACAGAACTTAAATTATATCCCGCTTATACTTATGCAAGAATTTATACAAAAGGTGATGAACTTAAAAGACATAAGGATAGATTTAGTTGTGAAATATCTACTACTATGAATTTAGGTGGAGACCCTTGGCCTATATATTTGGAACCATCTGGTAAAAAAGGTATGGAAGGTATTCAAATAAAACTAAAGCCCGGAGACATGTTAGTATATTCTGGTTGTGAATTAGAACATTGGCGAAATAAATTTAAAGGTAAGGAATGCATTCAAGTATTTCTTCATTATAACAATAGTAAAACTGTAGGGTCTAAAGATAATATGTTTGATCAACGTCAACATTTGGGTCTTCCAAATTGGTTTAAACGGTGATATATACTTTATGATGAGGGCAGTAATCGACCACATTTACTGCTTTTTTTATAAGGATTATATATGTTACAAAAATTAGGATTTTTACCAGGATTTAATAAACAAGTTACAGATACCGGAGCTGAATCTCAGTGGACGGAAGGTACAAATGTACGTTTTAGATACGGTACCCCTGAAAAGATAGGTGGTTGGAGTCAATTGGGTGCTAGTAAACTTACTGGTGCAGCTAGAGGACTACACCACATGGTCAATAAACAAGGTATTAAATATGCTATTATTGGAACCAATAGAATTTTATATGCATACTCAGGAGAAGTTTTCTACGACATACATCCTTTAGTTAATCCATCCGGTACAGCTATTACAAGTGCATTTAGCACAACTAATGGTCAACCAATTGTTACAATTTCATTTGGAGGCAATCATAGCTTTGAAGCTGGAGACATTATTTTATTTGGAGATGCCTCAACTTTTTCTGCAATAACTAATTCTAATTTTGGAGTAGGGGATTTTGCAGATAAAAAATTTATGGTAACAAGTGTACCCTCTACAACAACTATTACTATTACAATGCCTAGCAATGAAACAGGATCTGGTGCCACCACTTCAGGAGGTATTACTTTTTTTCAATATTATCACGTAGGTCCCGCAGAACAAGTTGGTGTTTTTGGTTATGGTATATCACAATACGGTGGAACATCGACAGCTCCTCAAACAACTACATTAAATGGAGCATTGTCTGCTAACTCAGCCGGAACAGGAGGAACTGGAACTAGTATTATTTTAACATCTGTATTAAATTTTCCAACAACCGGAACTAATTTTATACAAGTAGGTACTGAAGAAATTTCTTACACAGGAGTAAATACAGGAACAAATACTTTAACAGGAATAACTAGAAACGTTAGAGGAACGACAAATGCTTCTCACAGCACAGGAGCTACAGTTACAAATCATAGTAGTTTTTCTGGTTGGGGTCAATCATCAGCTGACACGGATACTGTAGCTGAACCCGGTCTATGGGCCTTGGACAATTTAGGTAGTACTTTAATTGCTTTAATATTTAATGGTGAATGTTTTGAATGGAATTCTAATTTAAATAATGCAACAACAACAAGAGCTACAATTATTACAGGAGCGCCAACTGCATCTAGGGACATGCTGGTGTCTACTCCCGATCGTCACTTAGTATTTTTTGGAACAGAAACAACTATTGGAGATAAAACAACACAAGACGATATGTTTATAAGATTTTCATCTCAAGAAAATATAAATGACTATCAACCTACAGCAATTAACAGTGCTGGTACACAAAGACTGGCCTCCGGATCACGGATCATGGGTGCTAAGCTAGGTAGAAATGCAATCTACATTTGGTCCGACACTTCTTTATTTACTATGAGATTTGTTGGAACTCCTTTTACATTTGCTTATGAACAAGTTGGAACTAACTGTGGATTGATTGGTAAGAACGCAGCCGTTGAAGTTGATGGAGCTGCTTACTGGATGTCTGACAATGGTTTTTTTAGATTTGCTGGTAAACTAGAGTCAATGGATTGCTTGGTTGAGGATTATGTTTATGATAATCTTAATACAACATCTAATCAATTTATTTATTGTGGTATTAATAACTTATTTGGTGAAATTACCTGGTTTTATCCTACAGCAGATTCAAACGTTAATACTAGGTCGGTTACATATAGTTATTTAGATTCAACAGCTAAACGTCCTATTTGGTTTACAAATGATAGCACATTATTTACTAGAACAACTTGGCAAGATTCTGCAGTATTTGGATTACCACATGCAACACAATATGATGCAAATACAGATGTGTCTTTTGATGTTGAAGGTAACTCAGATGGAATTACTTATTACTATGAACACGAAACAGGAGTTAATCAAATAAGACTAGGGGTGACAACAGCCATACCAGCTAATATTACTTCTGGTGATTATGACATTACACAAAAAATTATTAGAGGAGCTGCTACTAACATGGCTGACCTTAGAGGTGATGGAGAATCTATAATGAGAATTAGTAGAATTGTCCCTGATTTTATTTCTCAACAAAATAATGTATTTGCACAATTAGATGTTAGAGATTATCCTAATAATGTTGCGGCAAGTTCACCATTAGGACCGTTTACCTTAACACCTACTACCACAAAAGTAGACACAAGAGCTAGAGGTAGAGCTATAGCTCTTACCATATCTAACACAGCTGTTGATACTAGTTGGAAATTAGGAACTTTTAGGTTAGATATACAAGCTGGAGGAAGACGATAATGGCTAAGATAGTACAAACATTAACCAGAGCAAGTGAAGAATATGATCAAGACATATCACAGTCTTTAGTTAGAGATTTAGATGCTGTTCTTGAGAAATTAAACACAACGTTTCAAGAAGAATTAAAACAAGAGATAGAGGCTAGAAGTCTCTTTTTAGATTAATGGCAGTAGTAAACCAATATAAATTTGCAGGTATAGATAATGATACAACAGGCAATGCACTTACACCATTAGGCGCTAATAATCCTTTGGTTAGTGAAACTTATATTATAAAATCAATATTAATTACATCTGCTGGTACACCAAGTGTGACTGTAACAAACAACAGCATTACAGCTATTAAATCTGCAGCATTAACAGCTAACGTTACAACAGAATTATTAACTCAACCGCTAATAGTAGAAGGTGGTACACCTTTTAAAGTACAATCAAGCAACGCAAGTTCTTTTGATGTGGCTATTAGTTATTTAAACATAAAGAAAGAGGTAACAACATAATGGAAATACTACAAGCAAAAGTGGAAGAAACATATAGACACAAAGAAACTGGAGAAATTTTTAAAGATAAAAAAGACTGGGAAGCCAAAGGTTATAAAGCAGAAGACATGGCTCAAGACGTAAAAGTTATTATGCCTCCTCTTGATTTATGGTCAAAAACAAAGTAAACTAATAAACTCAGGAGATATATTATGAACGAAGAAATTTCAATGAACGAATCAATACAAGCTGGAGCACCAGACATTAACTACAAACAAGGTGATGTTATGATGGGTGGCGGCGAAGATCAACAAGGCAAACAAGTAGCAGCTTCAATTTGGGAACAAATGGAACCAGAACAAAAGCAACAATTTGGTAGCTTTGATGCTTTCTTTGAAAGCGGTATCTGGAAACAAATTATTCAACAGATGCAAGCAGACCAATCCGGAATTAAATCACAAGCACCAGAAATGAGCATGAACGAAAACGTTAACATGCAAGAACAAATGCCAGGTGGTGGTATCGCTGATGTTAACATGAGAGAAAATGTTCAGATGGCTGCTAACGGTGGTCTGATGGGTCTATACAACAGAGGCATGTAGCCATGTCTATAATCAATTTAAGAACTAAAGCAGCTTTTGGTGGTATCATGGGTCGTGACGGTAGACGTCAATACGGTGGTGGTTCTGATATGGGACAAGTTGCTGATAGTAGTGGTAAGACCGGTCCAGGAACAGGTGGTTATCAAGGTGGACCTGTAGGTGGTTATGGAGATGCCGGCAGTAATGATAAACCAAGTCCCGCAACAAGAAAAAAAGAAAAAGATAAATATGAAAAACAATTTGGTGGAGTTAGTCCAACAGGTAGTAGACCTAGAACTTTTTTAGATAAAATAAATACATATAATAAAAATTATAGAACTAAGTTTGTTAACAAACAAATATCAAAAAAGAAACAAGCTTTAAGAGATTATATAGCATCTAAGTATACTCAAAATCCTCACATGGATATTGATGAAATTATGGAAGGAATTACGGGATCGTATGATTATGATACCAATACTTTTGGTACATATACATTTGATAAAGGTTTAAACAAAGGTTTTGATTTTGATATAAATAAATTAAACAAGGGCATGCCAATGACTGGAGCTTTTGGTTTAAGTCCTAATAAAAAATATGGTGATAAAGGTAAATTAGGAACTAAATATTTAGACACTACTCCAGATTTTACTTCACACCCTTCAACAGTGCCTAGTCTTGCAGGAGCACTATTAAATAAAGTAAGTCCAATGAACATGAACACTTTAAAATCTACATTAAATAGAATGAATCAATTAGAAACTATGAAAGCAAGTGGTGTTACCCAAGATAAAATTAATGATTATTATGACAGAGCACAAGGTAAAGGTAAGTATGATATTTTTGGTGGAGGTGGTGATGGTGATGGTGGACAACAATTTATACCAATAGACTATAACACTGGAGCAGCAACTACAGAAACTGTAGAACCTTACACTAATGATTTTACTTACAGATTTGGTGATGATCAAAATGTTATCTACGGTCAATATGGTGACCCTGGTTACAGAACCACGGCAGCTGAAGGTGGGATCATGGGCACTAGAGCAAGAAGAGCTATGGGTGGAATTATGGAACGAGTTGATAAGAGACAACAGTTTTTTTTAGGTGGTATAGGTAAAGCTATAGGTAAAGTTGTAGGCGGTGTAGCCAAAGCAGCAGGTAAAGTTTTAAGTAGTGATGTCGGTAAAGCAGCAATGTTAGCAGCCGGTGCTTATTATATGGGTGGTGGTATGAAATTTGGCGGTGCTAAAATGTTTGGTAATACAGCCAATTCTACTTTTATGGGAAACCTTGGAAGAGTAGGAACTTATATAAAAAAAAATCCTTTTAAAACTATTGGATTAACTTCTGCAGTACTACCTTTTTTAATGCCTCCAGCTAAACCAAACGAAGACATTGGTATGGCTGACAGAGGTGGTAGATTAATTGATCCTTTAACAGGAAAAGAAGGAACTCCAGCTGAGATGAGAGAAAATATAGAACTTGCTAAACTAGAAGCAGGTGATGATGCAGATAAATTAGCCGCAATTGATCAAAAATATAACAACATGTTAAATCTACAATATCAAGCAGGTTTACCTGATGCTACACCTTTTAACCTTTATGGTTCAAGAGGTTACAGAACTACTGTAGCAACAGGTGGTAGAATAGGTAAAGCAGAAGGTGGACTGATGGACCTAGGTGGTATGGAAAAAGATTACAGAGCTGAAGGTGGGTTTGTACCTATTGGAGAGTATGAAAAAAAAGATGACGTGCCAGCAAGACTAAGTGTTAATGAATTTGTGTTTACAGCAGACGCTGTAAGAGGTGCCGGTCAAGGAGACATTGACAAAGGCGCAGAAATAATGGAGAATATGATGGAAAATTTAGAAAATGGTGGTACAGTATCAGAAGAGTCCCAAGGAAATAAAGGTGCTCAGAACATGTTTAAAACATCAGAGAGATTAGGAGCAGTAATTTAATGGCAATAACAGAATCCAGAAGTTTACCCCCACAGTTTGTAGAAGATCTAGGTAAAGATTATGCAACGCAGTTAACTGGCTTAACAAGTCAAAAATTAGATACAACAAAATTTCAACCATCGGTTGCTGGTCAAGATGCAGCGCAAACTTCAGCTTATAATTTAGCAACTACACAGGGTCAAGGTATAGGAGCATACGCACCATACTTACAATCGGCTGGACAATATCAAACAGGTACAGGAACGTTTGCAGGTCAACCTACTAACATGATGGGTGCTCAAGATTATTTACAGCAACAAGGAACAATGTCTGGACCACAAGCTTACCAACAATTTATGTCACCTTACCAACAAGATGTAATTGATGCATCTATGGCTGAGTTTGATAAACAATCAGCAAAAGGTATAACTGGTATTGGTCAACAAGCGGCCATGTCTGGTAATCTAGGTGGTGGACGTGAAGGTGTTATGAGATCAGAGTACCAATCAAATTCAGATATGCAAAGAGCACAGCTTCAAGCACAATTATTAAATCAAGGTTTTAATCAAGCACAAGGCCAAGCTAACACAGCATTTGGTCAACAAGGACAATTAATGGCTGGAGCAAATGTTTTAGGAGCTGACCAACAAAGAATGGCTTCACTAGTACCAGGTTTATATGGTCAAGATATTTCAACGTTGGGTTCAGCGGGCGCTAACCAACAAGCACAAGAACAAGCCATCCTTGATCAACAAAGAGAAGCCAACAGACTTGCAGCCTACGAACCATACGAAAGACTTGGTTACATGGGTGCTGGTATGGGTAATGTTATGGGTGGTGCGATGGGTCAATACCAATCACAAGTTACACCTAATCAATCGCCGTTGCAGCAGGCGTTAGGGATAGCTTCATTAGGGGTAGGAGCTTACAAAGCTTTTAAATAATTATGTTTAATAAAACTTTACACAGACCTATGTTTAGACGAGGTGGTAGAGCCGGTGGTGGTATCATGACTGGTGTTCAAAGACAGGGTTATGATGGAACTGATGGTAATCAAACTGTTATTAAAAATGATCCAATGAAACAACTTCCAAGTGATGTTGATGTTCTAAAAGAAGCTATAGGAAAAAGACCAGAAATTAATCCCTACCCCTATAAAGCATCTGATTTTTTTATGGGATTAGGTGCTAATATTTTAGCTCAACCAGGTGGACAACCTATATTTCAAACAATAGGTAAAGCAGGAATAAATCCATTAAATGTATTAAGTCAACAAAATATGTCTGAGTATGGAAATAAAGAAAAGAATAAATTAGGTGAATACGAAGATAACAAAGATCTTGTAATGGCTGCTTATAAAAACATGAGTCAAGATGATAAGAATAAATTATTTGCAGAAGCTACAGCTAGATTTAATAACAAAGGAATAAACCCTAGAACAGGAGAACCTTATACATCTCCTGAAGAAGCTTATGCTGATCTAATTAGAAAAGATTTAATGAGTAAAGAAAAAGTTCTTACTCCTGAAGCACAATTTAATTTAAAATATGAAGAACTTTTCTCATATTACTTGAACAAAGATGTAAACTTTAAAGGTAATGCAATAGGTGCTGCTGCATTAGCTAAACACGAAACTAATATTTTAATGAGTAAATATCCAGAAGATTTAATGCCTAACTTT
>Ga0208814_1000777_pt1 | contig 17202 bp, 19 predicted proteins | sample MalvirAntarct_55_FD_184253 | JGI IMG/M metagenome (GOLD analysis project Ga0208814, IMG submission 184253) | Marine viral communities from the Global Malaspina Expedition - Malaspina viral metaG Antarct_55 (SPAdes) (version 2) | ecosystem: Environmental > Aquatic > Marine > Oceanic | place...
TTAAATATCCTTTTTGAAGGTAAAAAGAAACCCAAAAACTGTCATCCAACTTGGGCAATGAAGTACTTTGACACAGATGGAACTTTGCTTGCTGAATACGGGCATTAAATATAACGCCCCGTGTAAACGCTTTTTTTATTGCGTTTTACACCTTGTTGTATTGAGTTAATCACTGATAAAAAAAACATAGAATTATGAAAATAGGTTGGTTTAGTTGTGGGGTTACAAGTGCGGTAGCTTGTAAATTAGCTGTTGAAAAATACGGTAAAAAAAACGTGAGGCTTTTTTATCTTGAAATTGATTCAGCACATAAAGACAATAAAAGATTTATAAAAGATTGTGAGGAATGGATTGGGGTAAAAGTAGAATACAGGAGAAACTCAAAGTATAAAGACCAATTTGAAGTAATAGAGAAAACAAAATATGTTAACGGTGTTGCTGGTGCTAGATGTACAAAAGAGCTTAAAAAAGATGTACGTTTTAAAATAGAAAAAGAGTTTGTTTTTGATGGTCAAATATTCGGTTTTGAATTTGCTAAAAAAGAAATAAATAGAGCTGTAAGATTTAGCCAACAATACCCCAGTTCAAAACCTCTTTACCCTTTGATAGATTCAAAACTAAGTAAAGAACAATGTGCTGATATTCTTTTGAGAAACAACATTAAACTGCCTACAATGTACGAGTTAGGTTTTCATAATAATAACTGCATCGGTTGTGTTAAGGGTGGTAAAGGGTATTGGAATCATATTAGAAAACATTTCCCTAATGAGTTTAAACAAATGGCTATATTAGAAAGGTTTGCAGGTCATTCTTGTATTAAAAATAAATTCTTAGATGAATTAACGGAGAACGAAGGCAAACACGAGCCACCAATATTACCTGATTGTGGTACGTTTTGCGAAATAGAATTTGCTGATATTATTGATGATAAAACAATAGCGGTATATGAGGGAAACAAAACTATGAAACAGTTAACCCTCTTTTAATTCAATACAACGGTTAATGTAGAAGTAGTAGCTATCGGTAACACCACCCTAACAGGTAATTAAAAGAGTGTTTTTACTAACTGCTAAGAATATAGCACTTAGACATAGCTATTACTTTTTACATCGTGTTATACTCTTTTTTTTAAAAGTAGATTATGATAGGAATGGTAATAATAATAGGTATAGTATTTATGGCTGTGATAATGCCTATAATAGCAATGCTAGATATGGAATCGGAAATATTATCTAAGGAAAACCAAAGTAGAAGTGTGAGAATTTACACAGCGATAAAAAACTTCATGACCAATTGAGTATAACGCCTACGGCTATGAATTGAAGCCGTATAACAAATGCTCGATTTTAATAAATAACCTTAACAAAGGCTTTTATTTATAGCCATTGTTAGCAAATCGTAAAATTATGGATAAGATAACAGATAATGATAATTGGAATATATATAAAGAGCCATGCGGAATGACCAGTTGGCAATACTTTGTTATGAATGAAGATATGGAAAGGGACATGTGTTTTGTTAATGACAAAAAAAGAGCTATGGATGTATGTATTGCCCTAAATAAAGCAAATGTAGAATAATTTAATGTTTGCTAACATCCTTATAAACGTAATACTAAATTTGATACTTAAATGAGTACAACAGATATAATAAAAGCTATTTCTAACATTAAAGATAAAAAGGACTTAGTATCAATTTTGGTACTTTGTTCTCAAATGGTAGATGTTGATACTATTTCAGAAATGGCTAGAAAAGAAAACAAAACACCTAGAGGAATAAAAATATCTAACAAATACAAAAAAATTCAGATAGGAAAACAAACTTTAGTAATAAAAGGCATGGACGATACATCCATGCCTTTTTAATATTATCCCTTTCTAGCTTTAATCCGTTCTAACCTCATGGCAGCTATTTCTTTTTTCTTGTTGTTTTTCATTTCCATTTTAACTATCTCAATGTTAGCTTTTGCGTTCTTTTCAGCTATCCTTTCACCTTTCTTACTATTGAAATAGAATGAAAAAGCACCAAAAAGCAGAGTACCAATTTGACCAGTAATAAAATTATCAGGTTTAATCCCGTATAACCATCCACCAATTAAAACACCTTGACAAAATAATAAGAACAAAAGCGTTATAGCTCTGACATTCTTACTAAGCCAACTGTCGCTATTCATGTCTACTTCATGCCGTTTATTTATAGACTTGTCTTTTTCCTCACTTGAATAGTGAACGTCATCTATAATTTTACCGCCTGATTCTGTTAGTTTTGTTAGGTCTTTTATTTTTCCAAACATTCAATTAAATTTCTAAGTATTTTATTATTATTTTCTCTATGAACTTTTAAAGCGTCCTCAAATAGTTCTATTTCTTTACGTCTTATTTTTTCGGTCTTCTCTTGGTGTAGTTCCATAACCACAAACAAGAAATAACAAAATAATACAGCTAAAACGGTACTGAAACCATTTTTTAATAAAGCATCTAAAAACTTATCTTTCATAAATCTATGTACTGAATTGTTACCTCTTCACCCTCATCAATAGCTTTTATAACTTTCTTATATAAAGAAGTGTAAGCCGATGTAGAGCTAGTTATTTGTCCCTTGTATAGTTTGTTATTGTTAGCTTCCAACCCTACTAATAAGCACCCCATAGTGTCCTTCTCTCCGTTTCCTATGTGAATGAGAATATACTCAAAATTAGGAACGTCCAAAACTTGTAACATACCTTTATGAATAGAAGGAAACTTTGCTGAATATTTAGCATGATGACCCCCAACGGTACGCAGTCCTATTTTATAAGTTCCTTTTGGTATTCTCGTTTCCCCTCTTACCTTCTCTTTTCGGTAACGATCTTCTAAGCCAAAGCACTCAAACTCTCCGTTGATGTGAATAGCCGATATTGTTGTTCTACTTTGTGAACTGTATCTATATACTTTTAGTTTCATAATTCAATGTCTTCAATTGGTGGAATAGGTTCGTATTCAATTTCTTCTAGTAACTGCAATCTGACTTGTACTTCAATAAAATATGTTTTATCTGTTTTACAGTTGCAAGATGTAACCCAATTATCAAAGTTATCCTTGATAAACTTGACGTAAGCATAATTTTTGCTTACCTCGTTTATTTCGTTGTACTGTTGTTCTGTTGCTTTTAATACTTTCATAAATAATATTTGTTTAGTGCCTCTTCCCATGTTGCCAAATCTGAATCCATATCCTCGGCATAAATAAAATGTTTGATTTTGCAATTAGACCGCCAAACAACAGATTTATCTAAGTTAGATGCACCACCTATAACTAGCTTTGTATCAATATTATTAACATTATTTAATAATACATCTTGTGTAGATGTCAATAGCGTTAGTCCTTCATAAGAAGAAATTAATTCGCTTTGGTTTCTTGTTGTGTAATAATTAGAATTATCTACATATGAACCACCAAGAGACGTAAGGGCAGAAGAAGAACCAAAAGCTCCTTGAATAGCACCCCCAGTATTTAATCCTTGTCTGACATTGACATCAGAACCACTAAATCCATCTCTATAGCCAAACATCATTTGATTTGATCCATTAGCTACCAACCCCGATTGATTAACCGATACACCATGATTATTAACTAGGTTTATATTGTCAATAATGAAACTATTTGTGTTCAAATTATTTGTAAACCCATCAAATTCAAAACCAGTAACACTGTTATAAATCGGACTGTTTACCGATTCATAAACATTAGTAGTATCTGCCCAATCTATACGGCTAAAATTACTGTTTGAACCGCTAAAAATAGTTAGTGTTTTAGCTTTCTGAAAAACTCCACTATCAACTAAATCAATCATTAAGGCGTTTTGTTTCTGTTGGTCGTCACTACTAGGTAAATCGAACCCTTCAGTTATTGCTCTATCTAGTACCGCTTGGTATTGAATAGAAATAGGGATAGAGCTACCTATCCTCCTTAACGAAATAATATTTAGTAAATTCATATTAGTATAAATCAATTACAACATTACCCCCTACATCTTCCAACCTCATAAACCCCTTTTTATTGGATTCTAAAGACGCAACACTATCGCTATCTGATTTATTGAATACAACACCAGTACCAACATCTAAAAAAGGAAAACCCACACCTATACTTGATACTTGAGCAATATCCCCAACACTTGAAAAGGTTGTTGTTGTGAATGTTAATGTTTCATTTGTTGCACTATCTAAAGTTATTGTTTTTCCGTCAATATCGTCAGGTAAATCTCCGCTTGTAGTTAGTGGTAATAATTTATTTCTTTTGCTTGTGTTGGTTATAACCATCTCAATAGAAGGTATATTGAGAACATCAACAAACCAATCTAAAGCCGAATTGTCAGAGGTAGAAACAAATTTTATACCGTTACCTATATGTGAACTTATTGTGCTTTGAGAATATGCTATTATTAGCTCAGAATTATCCGTCCCTATGCCACCAGTTAAAGGATTGTAACTTGTTATCGTAGAGCCATTAACATCAGCAGTTATTTTAGTCACTACTAAATTACCGCTATCTTCTCTATTATATTGTACTGAACTTTCAGCTAATTCAAATACACCCCTGTTTTGTTGAGTGCTACTTTTAATAGCTACAGAATCAATAGTAGGTAAAGCCCTCAAATGTATAAATCCATTAGTTTGATATAGAACTGACTCGTATAATTCTGTTATAGGGTCTTCAAAGGTTAATCTACCTCCTAACTGTAATCCGCCTGTAATTCCGAAAGTGTTACCGTTATTATCTACAACAGTATCCTCATTTAACACCAAAGGTAAAGCTTTAACAACAGGGTTTTTTAAGTCGGTATTATCTACACTTGAACCTGTTACGGTTTGAACGCCTGACGTAGGTACTTCAGCTAAAACATAATCTTTTATATTTTGTAAAGAACTTCTATAGTTAGACCCACCCCTTTCTGTGGCTACGTTCTCCGTTCCGTTTATGGATGAATTTAAAGGTAATTCACTTATTTTTTGATCTGCCATTTTAGTTGAAATTACGTTTTAGGTTTTTGGTTTTATCGTTAAAAGTTATATTGAACTTCTTGTTTTTATTTCTTACGTAGTCCTCACTTGGTTCTGTTGTCCCCTCTGCAATTACCTCTAAATCCTTATATTGTCTATAAGCATAAACGTCATAATTAGAAATAAATATTTCGTCAGTTTTTATGTCATTATTTAATATAAAATCAGCTATTTCAGAAGGTAATAAATTTGTTGATAATGTATATTGATAAAAATATTCGTTCTGAATATCAAAGTCTTTATAATTAGCATCTTTAAGTCTTGAAACCTCTGTTTGTTGCGATTCATTACCAAAATCAGCTACAACGCGATTCATGTTTGACCAGTTCATTCCTTCAAAGTTCTGACCTTGCAAATATACGCCTTTTTGTACTGTTTCTATTTTAACAGTTCCTTGACTTGCGAGTTCTGAATATTTCATTAGTTTAATATTGTGAGAATCTGTTACTATTTCAGTTTCAAAATCAGTTTGTTTAATTCTGATTTTATAAACATCTCCACCTAGTAAATTAAACACTTTAAACCAATCTATTCTAAAGCCTACTTTAAGAGGTTGTAAGGTATTAAACCCTTTATCAAATAAAGTGCCGTAAGTAGCGTTTAAAATCGTTTCTGTACCATCTGAACCAATTAAACTAAACTCATAAGTACTTGAATCATCTAGTAGATTAATTAGAATAGATTTAAAATCATTTCTGTAGGTATCGGTTTCATCATTTTGATTTGTAAATGCTAATTCCTCATAATCACATGAGAAACTAACAAACCCACAAGCACAAACAACGTCCTCTACTGTTGGTAATTTTATAACTTTTGAGGGAGTGCGACAACTCACACCCCCTAAAATCATTTTTTTTCCTGCTGTTATTTCTGATAATATCATGCTTCTAAATTTCTAGGTCTTATTTCTGTACTAAAGTCATATTCTTGACCTTCTTGGATTTGGCTTGTATCAACTAAACACTTACATACAAATCTTTCGTTAATAAAATCATATTCTAATGTAGCTAGTTTTTCATCTCCTGTTATTTGTGTTAAAAGATTGTTTTCAGGTGCTTCAATTATCGAGCTAATTTCATTTATCACGTTATCAGATTGTGAGTTTTTAGGTTCAATTCTTACAATAGAATAAAATTGATCGTTTGGTTTTGTTAAATTGACATCTTTAAAAGTTGCGTCTTGAGAGAAAAAACCAAATCCTATATTTTGAAAACCTTTGAATTTTTCAGTTAAAATATCATCGGTTAAAAGATATGTCATTTGGTTATTATATACACCCTCTCCAACTAAATCCCAAGACGTGTTAATTATAAGGTCATCTTCTGACCTTTTAACATCAAAACCACAGTCCCCAACTTGTGACCATTGTCTTCTTGATACACCAGTATCATAGACCTGTAAAACTTTTACGTCTCTTTTTCCATAATTATATACTAAACCAATTCTACAAGAACCATTTTCATAAGTACCACTTCCTGTTTTTGCAAAGGTAAAAATCTGAGTGTCAAAGTTGGGGTCATTAGGGTTAAATGCCACGAGTTGCCCCTGTCCCTCATTAAATTCAAACAACATCCCCCCACTTGTAACCAATAAAGATAAAGAGTACTCTAAACCTGTTATTTCATCTTTTTGGTAACAAATATCATAAGACACAACATCATCGTCATTACCAACTGCTGATATAACACCCTCTATACTGTAATTTTCATATTTATCTAAAGAATAACAGCCATACATAGCTCCTAAATTCCCTAGTGATGTTATATTTGTTGGTGTTGATGTATATAAACCAGCATCATTTTTAGTGTATTGAGGACTGTTGTTTATAGCTGTAAAGTAATCATTATCATCAGCTTGATCATTGCTCCAATTTGGTAATCTTTTGAAGGTCGAAACATCAAATTTATTACCTTTAGCATATCTATTCCATAAAGTAGCTACCTCTGTCATATCAACATCAGAAGTAAATACAGGAGGAACTAAAGGAGTGAAAACCGCTTGTACCTGTGTATAGTCATTTTGAATAATATTACCATCAATAGCTATTACTTCACCCTCATTTTCTAAATCCTTTTTGTATGTTTGAATCTCGCAAGTCCAATCAGGTTGATTGTCATAGTCATAAACGTTTATTTCTTCTGAGGTTTTAACATAGTTTGTTTCGTCTACAATAGCATCAAATAAAACTTTTATACCATAATCACCACCTAAAGAGTAATTACTAGATTTTTGATTTAGTCCATTTAAACTTTTTGTTTTATCAAAAAAATCAGTAGGAGCGTCCTTAAACTCTAACCAACTTTGCCATGGTATTTTATACCCTACTTGAATATTATAATATTGCTTTGTACCATCATTATTATCAGTGGTTATTTTTAGATAATTAAAAATATCACCATCAGCTAAAACATAACCTCTTGTACTATCTAGTTCTATTTGTTGTATTCCATTTACTTCTGTTTGATCTGATAAATCAATTTCTAAACTTCTCAAGCTATCCCAAGTATCATTAGAAAAATCATAAACAACTAAATCAAATTTAAGATCGTTTAAGTTAGCCTCATTAAGAACCCAAAACCTACCGTCTGCCATCATTCCGCTTTCATTGAAAGTTAAGGCGTTAGTGAACCCAGTACTTACACCCTCTTCAAAAGGTTCAGGATGTGGATATTGTTCTAATTTATCAAAGTCGAATAATCCTGCTACATCGGGATTTCTATAATAATAATTTACATCAATTCTGCCTGTTACTTTATCGCCTTCATCTGTTGTTTTTGCTGGGTTTCCAACCGTGAAATAAAGTAAGTAGTCTTGCTTATCTTTTAGCCTGTTTAACTGAGTGGTAAAAAACTGAATATCAAAGTTAATAAGAAGGGTACTTGAATCTGATTGTACTATCTCAAAATTTCTTAACATGTCCCTATTTGCGGGAGGAGCTAATCCTATGTTTCTAACGTAGGCATCAGACCATGTAGTGTTGTAATCATCCTTACTGTTTGAATAATAACTACTGTCAATTATTGCCGTATGTCCTACTATTACAGGATGTTGAGAGGTGAAAGAAGCATCATCGCACTTTAGATTAAAAGAAACGTTAGTAACTATGCCATTACCAACCTCTAACCTGTCAACTACATTGTTATTTCCATCTGTATAAACTAAATCCTCAATGTAGTAATTACTTTCAAAACCATTATAGCTCTCGTCTAAATAACCAACACTACCAAGCTGAGTATCATACTCATTTATCATCGCTGTATTAGGGTTACTTAATACAGTTCTAAACTCTGTCTGAAATACATATTTTAAAGACATATCACCATTAAATATATCTAAAGGAGGTACATCAATATCTTTTAAACTATCTAATTCACCATCTCTATAAAAAGGGTTTATGGCAAACGTGTGACCTATCTCAAACTCTTGTACTGTGTTCAGTGGGTTTACCTCATCCTTGTTTAATGAAAAACCAATAAATTTGCAAGATGCACCACCACTAACCCAAGCTTTATTATTTCCAGCACTCTTACCTGCTACAGTTACATTTGTTGCATGATTAATCCCTTCAAATAAGTATGATTGGTCTGTGTTTGTCAGCTTTGAAAGAAAATTAATAGGCTCATTGTTTTCTATTAATCCGAAATCATATTTTAAAGCTTCCTTTAAGGTAGTACCTGTTAAAAAAGTTCTTGAGCTTGGTCTAGTAAAACCGCTTGGTATAGTCCCCGATGTTTGAGTAACGTCAGAAAACCCTATTTCACCATCAGTTATATATGATACATCAGCATTAAACCGCCAATCTGTGTCTGACATCTTTATCGTGTCACCAATAGCGAACCCCTCTTTTCTAAAATCTTTCCCTGTTATCTCTAATCTAGCTGTGTTGGCAGAATTATCGAAGTACCATAGTGTTGTATCAGCTTCCATTGTTAAGTACCACTGTACCTGTACTTTAAATACCGCTTTAATGTCTTCTAATACACCACCTTTTAAGTGGGTAGAGAAGTCTGTTATTTCTTCATTAAAGAAATCCCCATTTTTAAGTATGGAGAAAAACTTTTGTTCTATAACTCTGATTTCAGTTGGCATTTTTTTGTTTGTTTAAATATGTTTCCATCTCCTTAATGTCTTGAGTATTCACGCTATCAACTATATCTTTAACTTTTTGTTGATCTTTTTTTGATAGGTCAGACATCATTTTTTCGGCTTGTTTCTGTGCATCTGCTATTAGTTTTCCTAAATCGTCAATATCAAGGTTCATAGGTTACTTCTTTTAGTTTGTTTGTATAATTTTCTTGTACTGAAATAGAACAATTCGCCATATCTTTTGAAAAGTTATAATTCAACTCTATAAACTCAGCTACTCGACCATCAGACAATACAAAAGTACCACTTTTTAAAGTCTTCTTTAAATCAGATAAAGTAAATGGAAGATCAACATCTTCATAAATTACTTTCTGACCTGTACCACTTACAAAACTCTTTCCCCGGTGGTATTTATTCATTAAGTATTTAGCTGAAAGTAAATCTCTGTGATTAGACGGTAGTTGATTATTAACCAACACAACAACCTTTGCAATATCATAATTATTCTGTGATACTTTTAAGACGTTTACCCTACTGTTCCTTATTTGAGCTGTATAGTTAGACTTCTGACCTATTATTTTAGTAAGTTGATCAGCAAATCGTGCAATAGTTATCATTAAAGTTTCTATTGAATTAGGTTTGTCTTTATTGTTTGGTAAACATAAAGGAATATTAATACGCTCTAAGCCTTTTATTGAACCATTCAACGTTCCTTTTGTGCTTTCTGTTTTTATCTCGTATGAAGTACCCGTATAGTTCTCCGTTGTCCATTCATCGTTAACATCAGTTGTAAACGTCATCATTCTAGTTTGTTTTAAGTCTTCTGTATTGTATTTTTTTGACTTAAAATTTAGAGTTTCATGAGGTTTAAAAGTGGATTGTTTCAACCAGTAATCACTATCAGCATTTCTTAATTGTATCGTATTACCTACAACTGCAATCTTAGTATTAAACATTGATTTCATCAAGTCCCAAAACTCATTTATCAGATAGCCATAATCAGAAGTTGAAGGAATACCGACTGTACCCGCTACATTTTGAGGTATTAACTTTTTTAAGATGTTTGTTTCATTGCTGTACGGTTTAGATGGTAGATAGTGATAAGTTTCTAATTCATCAATATCAGTTTCCAAAGTATAACCGAATTTTTCACAAGACTTTTCTAGTAATGTTTTAAATTTTATCCCTTTGTTTTTTACAACAGGAGGAATGAAAAGCTCTTTTAAATCTGTTATTAACTTAACCAATAAAGATATTAAGGCTATCGCATAAGCTAGTTGAATAATTAAAGAAGCAACAGCCACAACCCCAGCAGCTAATCCTGCTCCTAAAATATTATTTGCTACTTCTTGAATAGATTTAATGGCATCGATTATCTGTTTACTAATTAAATACAAAGTGATTATCAAGGTAGCAACCTCTAAAGCACTAGCTTTTTTCATTATTACCGTATTGATAGTAACATAATCTTGTGAGGTAATTAAACCCTCAGCTAATAAAGAACCATAAGAAACCCCCTGAATCTGATCAATAAAGTTTGTGATTGACTCATCTTGACGAAATTTAACAAGCACTCTGTTTGAACGCTCTATTGACCCAAAAGTAGGCTCTAATTCTTCATAACCTGAAAAATCCACGTAGCCATCTAAAGCTACATATTCATTACTTCCATCTTTGTAGATTTGTTGTAGTGGTAAATTCTCGAAAATATCACCGTTTTTAACGTGATCTAATATCTTAGCAGCAGAATCTAAAACGAACTCCATGCTATCAGACTCTATTTGTGGCTGTGATGAATCAGTACCAAATGTGGCTTGTATTGTGTTGTTTTGCCAATCAACAGGAGGACTTGATACTTGTCCCCCTATTAGTGTTTGAATTTCCATATTATTTGAAAAGATTATTAGCCTTAATTTTAATTACTTCACGTTTATTCTTTGATGTCAATACTTGCTCATGATAAGACCTTTTAGCGTCATAGTTGTATGATTGTACAGGTTGGCTTTCTATGGCTTTCACTACCTTTGTAACCTCTCTAACTAAGTTATCGTTATTTGATTGTAAAACCGTTGTACCTCCTAAACTTCCTGAATTGTGCATATGTCCCAAATCTGCTAAATCTTCGTTACTAATACCCCCTAGTTTTTGGTTTTGTTTTGCAGTCATTACACGCTCGTTATCGTGCAATATAGCTGTTCTACCTCCATTACCATCTAAAGGGTTTTGAACTGTTCCTGTGTCCTCTGTACCATCGAAGAAGCTATCTAGTTGAGAAAGTCCAGCCAATAAAACAGATACATCTCCTAATGTTTTAGGAACATTTCCGTTATTGGCAGATAGTAGTTGTAATCCTGCTATTATCTTTTCATCTCGAATCTGTTTTTTTCTTAGTTCCTCTTCTTTTTTAGCGTTCTCTTGTTTCTTTTTTTCTAATTCTGCTAGTGATTGATTAGCTTCTGAATTACCGTTTTCTATGGCGTTACGTACTGAATCAATACGAGAATCTAAAGCATCTAATTCGGCTTCAAGTTCTGATTTTTGTTTATCCCTTGCATTACTTAAAAGGGTTTCCGTTACTTCAATACTATCTTCGACTATCTTTTTTCTAGTTTCAGCTATCTTTGTATCAATAGCTAGTGAATCTTCATTGGTTTTGTTTAGTTCTCTGTTTATTTTTATAGCGTCTTTTAATCTTTTTTCTTCTATCTCTCCTAAATCTAACTTTCTAACAAGGTTAAATAATTCTTCAGCGTCTTGTTCGTTTTTTATTTCTTGTGAATCAATATTTTCTAATAAAAGTTTTTGAGCTGCTTTCTCCTCTTCTGATAAATCTTTACGTAAATCAATAGATGCTATACCCTGCTCTTTTATTAGTTTTATACTTTCATCATAAAGCTCTTTAGTAAGTTTTTTATTTTCAGCAGTAGCCTTTTTCTTCTCCTCTAAAGTTGATTTTTCACTGTTTATAATATCAACATTTGAAGCTATTTTTAGCTCTGTAAATTCCTCTAAAATATCTAGTTCTTGCTCGAATCCATCTCGTGCGGTTTTTCTAAACTTCTCTTCTTGATCTCTTTTAAAACTGTTTGACTCTTCTTCAGCTTCCCTACGTTCTGCGTATGCTTGTGTAAAGGCTTCATCGTTTGCATCAGATACCTTTTTAGCGTTATCATCCAATTTTAACAATCTTATTAACTCTTTGCTTTTATCTATTTGAGTTTCTTTGCTTTCTATCGATGTAATGTCAATATCAGCTCTTATTAAATCTTGTTTTATAGCTTCAAATGTTAACTTTTCTTTTAACAAAGCTAGTGCTACCTCTTTTTCTCCAAACTCAATAGCTTTATCAGACGCTTCTTTTACCGCTTTTGCTCTAGTTACAAAACCTATTGTATCATCATCTGAAATATCTTGCAAGATTTGTCTTTGTTCCTGTAAACCAGCTAATTCTTTAGTTTGTTTTTCTATCTCTATTCTAGTAGCTAATTGTAGTTTTAAGTATTTCTCTTGTGATTTAATAGCTGTTGATGTGGTTTTTATATTACCCTCAAAAGCCTTAGTTATTTTATCAATTGCACCACTAAAACTAGCTTTACTTAGAGTAGCTTCTAGTGCTTCAATTTCATCTTGAACTGTCTTTTTGCCGCTTGAAGTTATGGTAAGAGCCTTTTCAAGTTCCTTTGCCATTATTTTAGCTTGTATAGGAATATCAGTAAAGGAGGCTTTTAGTGCTTCAAATAACTCTACAACCCCCGGCAATGCTTTAATAACATTATTCACAAAAACCTTTACAGTTTCAGTGACCTTTGCCATTTGAATCTCCATTGACAAAGCACCCTCACGACTACTACCAAAAGCACTTGTAAGAAGCTCGACACCCTTAGCAATTACAGCAGCTATCCCTAGTTTTCCAATAGTCGAATTTAACCCTTTAACAGCATCTTTATACTTACCAACGCTTCTTTGGTTTTGTCCAACAGTTTCATCAATTTCTTTTAGCTCTTTATCTAAAGACGTTATATTCTTTAGTAATATTTTAGCCTCTTTTGATGTTCCTTTTTGGGCGGCAGCTAGTGCTTTGTACGCTTTCCTATTTTCGTTTAATTCCTTTGATTTCTTTTGGTATGCGTCTAGTTCTTTCTTATTTAGTTTAGCTTCTTTTTTAGCTAATGCTATTTGTCTTTCTCTCTCTTTTTGTACCTGTATTAAAGTCTTATTTCTTAGTTGTTCTAACTTGTGTAGTTCCTCCTTTTCCTTTGTTTCTAATATTCTAGCCTTGGATAGTTCTTGTTCTTTTTTTAATAATGTCTGCTCTGTTTTTATCTTCTCCTGAGTTAACTTTTCGCTTTGTTCTGTTAGGTCGTTTGTTTCCTTTAGAGCTTTGTTAAAGTCTGTAATCCCTTTAGAGGTCTTTTTGTCAATACCTTTAAATCCCTCTTGCAATTCCTTTGCAATATCTTTTGTAACCTCCTCGGTTTGTTCAAAAACCTTGAGTAACTTTTTGGATTGGTCAACAGCCGACTCTAGCTCATTGACTAATTTTTTTGTGCTGGTATTAGTTGCCATTTGTAACTGATTTTTTAGCTGTTAAATATTGATGTATTGAGTACTCTTTAATATCTATGATACCGACACCGATATGTTTTGATATTATAGCGATTTCTTTTGATAGTTCCATTTGTGTTTTATTGTGTTGCTCAGGTGTTTCAATCTCAGCCTCTCTTAATCTCCACTCTGTTCTTTTGGATTTGTTTCCGTTAATAATAAATTCAAGTTTTAGCATAGCAATATCTTGTTCTTTATCCTTCTGAACTAAAAAACTTTCCTCTATCCCAAATTCGTTTATCACTTGGTCGTTTATGTAGTGGTAACAATCAACAGCCTTTTCGCTGTTATCTTGATCTACTTTATGAGGTGCAATATTTAAAGATTTTGTATTAAGAAAACCTAAGTTATTATGCTTCAAAAACATTAACCAATGATAACATTTAGCCGAGTAAATATCATCTATAAATCGCTTTGTAAAATTCATTTCTTAATCTGTCTAATACCAATATTACGTTTTCCTCTTGAAGTCCTACAATATCTTCGCCCCATCTATCTTCTAGGTTTTGCCCTCCTTTCGTTGTGTCAGCTTCAATTCTAAAAGAAGCGTCTTTGTTTACAACTACATCGAAAGTCTTGTAAAAGTCGCCTGTGTCCTTTAAAGTTACTCTGTTTGTTGGTTGTCCCTTTTTAGCTTTTATAGATATTGTGCTAGGTGCATAACCACCACCAACACCCATAAGCTCAACACCTCTACTATCCTCACCATAATCGAATAATTGAACCTTTGTATTTAGGTCAGTGATAAACTTCTGAACGGTTTTTTTATTCAATATTTTAACCAGTGTTTTTGTTACGTCTGTTTTCGCAAGTCTTTCAGCCACTAATAAAATATCCATATTCAAAGATACACAAAAAAACCCTACTCAATATTGAGAGGGTTTCGGTTTTCTAGTGTAGTTTATTAGGACTTTAGTACCACTATGGAAATACTCATAAATAGGTTTCTTTTTAAAAACACTATCTATTCTTCTTTTTTGTTTACGATACATAATCAAATTTACGAGTCAAATAATCAATGTCTTTTTCTTCTGCTGGTTTCCATCCCTTCTCTATCATCTCTTTAATATACTTTCTATTGTAAAGAAATGGAGTGAATAAGATGTTTAATCCAAATGTAAAACACCCATAGATAAAATGTCTTGACGCTCCTTTATAATCTCCTCTAGCCATTGGGTAAAGAAACCCAAATAACAAAGATTTGAAACTGTAACCTGTTGATACTTTTTTTGTTAAACCGTTTAATTTTAATAAAATCATAATCTTACTTTTTAAAATTTGTTTGTTATTATTTGAATACAAATGTATATAATAGTTATTTTTAAACCGAATATTAATGCTAAGTTGATTATCATTAAATTGTTTGTGCTTTGTAAAGAATGTCTCCGTTCCATGTAGTACCGTCGGCTAATGATACCGTAAACCTATCAGTAGATAAGTTAAAGTATATTGCCCCCACTTTCTGACCATCAATAGATATTTTATAAGTGAACAGCTGACCTTTTTGGTTGAAGTCGTAAACGTTAACAGTAACATCTTCGCCCATTGTGATGTAAGTTTTGTTTCCGTAATCTTCAACTAATATCTGAACATTACCACCTCCATCTCTCTGTACTAACATTGTAATCTGTACGTCTTGTGAGTAGCTTATTAATCCTAATACTACTAACGCTGTTGTTAAAATTGCTTTTTTCATATCCTTTTGCTTTTTGTTTATGTAAATCTACATATCTTTTTTATATAAACAACAGTCAACCATAAAAAAAGAGAGGTTTTTTTAATTCCCTCCCTTTCATTGTCCTAGGTAGCAACTAGATTTTTAAATTAACTTGGTGCATTAGTAACTAGATCACTTGCTATAAAGTTGTAACCCGTTAAGTTAGCGTTACCTATCTTATCAGTAATAGTTGTTACACTAGTCTCGATCTCATAGTAGTGAGAAGGAGCAGAACTTAATAAACTTAAATCTTGTGTAACACCACTGTTATAGATAGTGGCTAAATTAGCACTTTCATCACTGTTCCAAATAGCTACTTGGTTAACTACAGTATCAGCATAGTTATTGAGAGCGTTGTTGTCTCTTCCTATTCTGAATATGTTGTCGCTTGTGTCATTGCCATTCAATACCCCATTATAACCGTAGTTACTGTGAGAACCTGATTGAGACTTAACTACACCATCAACAGCAATAGAAAATCTACTGTAGTAATCAGAAATGTCTGCTTGGTTTACACCAGTTGTTCCACCATCAAAAGTTACTACTAAGTGATTCCAAGCACCAATTGTTAAAGGACTTAACGCTATGATAACTAATTTGTTAGAAGTAGTTCCATAAGTTAACAAGATATTATTGCCTGCATGTTGCTGTATTGTAATAGCACCTTCATTTACTCCACTACCTTTACCGTAGTTAAATAACGTTTGAGTACTGTTATCTGTACTTGGCTTAAACCATAAGCTTATTGTCCACGCATTACCATCTCCATTTGTAGCTCTATCCATAGCGTTCATGTTAAGAGGATTACCTTGTAAGAATGTACTAGTCCCATTAAAGGATAAAGACTTCGTGTTCGTATAACTAGTGCCTTCAGATACACTAATAGTGACCGTAAAGTTAACCGTACCACCAATTGCATTACCTGCCTTACAGTTAACTACAATAGTGTCAGCAGATGTTCCTGCAAATGCTGGAGCAGTGCCACTTAATACACCAGTAGATTGATTCATAAACATCCAAGAAGGAGCGTCTACCTCTACATACTGATTAACAATATTGTCAGAGTCAACTACAGTAAAGTTTAACACCTCACCTTCTTGCACTGTTGCAGTTTGATTAGCTACAGTAGGAGCGAATGATGTGTCTGGTTGTGAACCACCATTTAAAGCTTGTTTAGATATAACAGGAATAGAATAATAAGCTCTATTACCTCTAACACCCATATACAAATGTACTGAACTACCTACTTGAGGGTTTATTTTAGCTGTTGCTACTTTAACTCCTGCGTCTTCATCATATATAGTTAACTTACCGTCAGTATTAAATCTTAAAGAGTGCATACCTTGTATAGTTCCCGAACCACCACCTTCACGATATTGGTCTAAGTTAGCTGCAAAGAAATAACCGTTTGCATTGGTATTCATATTCCAATCATTAGCACCGCTTAAAGTAAACACTAAAGCCTCATTAGTTTGGTATTTGAATTGATTGTCCAATTGCTCTTCAGCGGTTACAATCCCTGTAGCTGCGTTAGTGTAGTTAGTCCCAAAGAAGTCTCCTTGCCCTACTTCGTCAAGCATAAACATTATTTTCTCACCTATCTCAATAGAGATACCACTTTTTAGAATAGTGTGGTCTAATATACCATTAAGTATGCCGCCTTCTACATCGTTATAGTCGTGTACAATTTCCCAAAGGTTGTCAGATTCAGATACTATAAATTGAGGGAATACAAATTGTGCATCACAACCTA
>Ga0208814_1000779_pt1 | contig 17184 bp, 19 predicted proteins | sample MalvirAntarct_55_FD_184253 | JGI IMG/M metagenome (GOLD analysis project Ga0208814, IMG submission 184253) | Marine viral communities from the Global Malaspina Expedition - Malaspina viral metaG Antarct_55 (SPAdes) (version 2) | ecosystem: Environmental > Aquatic > Marine > Oceanic | place...
TCAACTAAATCTAATAGCAGAAATGCTAAATGAAACATCAGAACAAGTACTAAAGATTAAAAAACAATTGCGTGATACTACAAAAAGTAACGCGTAAAGCAATGTTGATAAGGCCATCGGGTCGTAGTACAGATTTTATATCCCCCTCATTTGGCTACGGTTGTTTATACAATTGCTCATATTGTTACATGAAACGACACAAACCTGATGGCTTATCAATAGCTAAAAACACAGGCGACATACTTACAGCAATAAATAACCACGCATACTTTACACCTGTAGAGAAACCTAATCAAACGCACGCAGACTATACTACTTACGACATTAGTTGTAACGAGGATTTTGCACTGCACGCTAAATACCATGATTGGGAAAGAATTTTTGAGTTCTTTAAAGATCATCCTGTTGCAATGGGTGCATTTGCTACTAAGTATGTTAATCCTAATCTAATTAACTTTGATCCGCAAGGTAAAATACGTATTAGATTTAGTTTGATGCCACAGCACATGTCTGACATTCATGAGCCTAATACATCTAAAATCATTGATAGAATTAAAGCTATTAATGCATTCATAGATGCAGGATATGATGTCCATGTGAACTTTAGTCCTGTTATTGTAGAAGATAATTGGCTAGAAGATTATAGGTACTTGTTTGATATGATGAATGATTATGTTGATTATAAAGATCAAGTGCATGCAGAAGTAATATTTTTAACTCACAATGAAAAAAAACATGAAGAAAACTTAAAAAAACACCCTGAAACAGAGTTAGATCTCTGGAACCCAGCCATACAAGAAGAGAAAGTCTCGCAGTATGGTGGAACCAATATAAGGTATGCTCGACACTTAAAGCCTCTGTACATAGATGCATTTAAAGCAGTGCACGAAAAAACAATACCTTGGAACACAATCAGATACATATTTTAATATGCCTAGTAAAGATTATTTAGACTACAAGCCTCTTATACCAACCGAGGGTTATGAGGTAAAAAAGAAAGTAAAAAAAGAAATTAAACCAAACACAGTAACAAAAAACGCATTTGAACTAGTGTTTGGCTTTGGCTATCCTAAAACATATAACACACCAAGTGTTATGCGAACTTATAAACACCCTAAACAAGACGGAAGTAATGGCAAAATTAGTAGATTTCGCTGATCTCAGCATGATAGCAGTACCTGAGCGTACTGAGACTTACATACCAGTGAGTCACCAAGAATTAGTAACAAGAGTAAAGAAAGCAGGAATGCTTCACTACGGTAGACAACCTATTAAAACAACGTTAGAAACAAACCAAAGAGGACAACAATTGTTTGGCTCTATGGTATTTCCAAGCGATACTAAAGGTTCTGACATCTCAGTAGGATTTCGTAATTCATACGATAAAACATTACCAATAGGCTTATGCGCAGGCTCACAAATTACAGTGTGCTCTAACTTAATGTTTGTAGGTGATATTGTAAAACTACGTAAACACACTCAGAATATTGAAGAAGACATGGATGCATTAATTGCAGAATTGTTTACACAAACTGATAAATTACACGGTAAAGCACAAGAAGATGCTAGTTATATGCACGACATACAACTTAGTAATGAGCAAGTAGGTGATTACTTTGGTCAATTGTTCGTAAATCAGAACGTTTTGAATGGCGCACAACTTAAGACAGCTACTAAAGAGTGGTTCGAGTCTCAAGTATTTAAGTCTAGAAACCTATGGTCTGCCTACAATGCGTGTACTGAGGCACTTAAAACTTCACATCCATCAAATGCTTTGGAGAATTACACTAAATTACATACATTTACAGAGGATTATATCCTAAATGAGTATAAAGCACATTTTAATAAACAAATGATTGAAATGGAAGGTTATACTGCTGTATAAATAATATAATATGAAAGACAGTCCCTATAAAGGAAAACAGTTAGAATTTAATGAAGTTTGGCACTTAATACAAGTGTTAAAGTTCTATTATGAAGACGTTATAAAGCTAGCACCCAAAGAGATAGCAGAGATTTTAATGCTTGAATTTGGTTGCAAAGTTGATGTAAATGACGTATCTTTAAATATTCTTCTTGCCCCACATAGAGACAGTGATGGTAATTTAATTTGTTATGAGTAGTGATTGTATTGAATGTGAAGATGGATTAAAATGCTTACCAGACGAATCTTTGGTAAGTTTAACTGAAGAGGAACTCGATAAATATTTAAATTGCGATGAAAGTATCTTTGAACTTAACCAAGTTGAAAGGCAACCATCTCACCCCCAGTGAGTTTGTATATCTTTTCCTTAAAAGCGGAGGAGAAAAACAAATTCAAAAATACTTAGAAATTTTACCCGTTGACAGAGAAAAACTACAGACACGAGGCTTTATTAAAATAGGGCCCGACGAGTCACTTACACTCCGTCAAAAAGCGTTGGATTTATTTACAGTACGAGGATGTGAAGATTGCTGGAATCAATTTGCAATTGCTTACCCTAGGAAGGATAGAGGTAGGCCTCTCCATAATGATATGAAGCGTAACAAGCTTAAATACATAACATTGATAGAGAGAAAACCAGGCTTGCATGAGACTATAATCAATGCTATTGCAGCAGAACATGAAGATAGAAAGCAAGCAAGCTACACTAATGATTTTCGTCCACCGTGGAAGATGATGAGCTCATACTTAAACCAAGAAGCTTGGACTATGTATGAAGGAGTTGAACCACCTAAACCTTCGGACGAACAAAACTATGGAGGAGATTTAATATGAATGAAGAACAAAAGCCATTACCGTGGCGCCACATTTCAGAAGCATCTAGTGCAGCATTACGCTACATTGATGGTAGACGTAAAGGCACAATTAAATCTCTTGCTACACCTTGGAAAAAGTTTAACAACATTTCTATGGGTGGTATCGAATGGCAGACTATCACAACTATTGCTGGTATGTCTGGTAGCGGTAAAACTGCAGTGCTAGGTCAACTTGAGACAGGATTGAAAGATCTTAACGAAAAGGATGACTTTGCAATACTCTCATTTAACTTTGAGATGCTTTCTTCTCGGCTAATTGGCCGTAAACTTAGTAATAAGATGAAACTTACTACACAGCAGCTATATAGCTCGTCAGAAAACTTTACGTTGAATGACAATTACTATATGAATGCAGTACAAGAAGCTCGCAAGTTAAATAAGTATGATATAAACTACGTAGATATACCAGGTAGTGTTAAAGCTCTAGAGGCAACTATATTAAAGTTTTCTCAAGACAAAAACAAACCTGTTATAGTTATGTTAGATCATACTTTACTTGTAAAGAAGGTTGGAGGAGCGCAAGATAGAGATCTTCTCTATGATTTGATGGCTATGTTCAATGGATTAAAAAAAGTTATTAGAGTGTCATTTATTCTAATATCTCAAATGAACCGTAACATAGAGAATTCAGAGCGTATCCAAAACCCTGATTTACATTACCCTAAGAAGCAAGACATCTTCGGTGCAGATGCATGTTATATGTATTCTGACATTGTGGTGGTAACACACCGTCCAGAGATGCTTGGTATTAGGGCGTACGGCCCAAAGAGATGGCCTACAACTAATGCTATATTTTGGCATTACTTGAAGGTCAGGGAGGGCGAGCCTTGCATTGCTTTAATGGAGAATGATTTGGCGCATAATCAAATATTAGACGCTAAACCAGCAAGCTATTCAAGCAATGAAAATCAAGAAGTACGAGAAGAGAGTGTCAGTGATACTACTCAACAAGCCCAAGGCTAGAGACTGTGATTATGTTTTATATGGTTTTATATTATTAGCGTACAACGTTAATATACACGATCTAAGCACTAAAGATTTTCTAAAAGGTTTACACAACAGAGAATACCCTTCTTTTGAAGGGGTAGGACGCTGTCGCCGTAAACTTCAGGAAAAACACAAAGAGCTTAGAGGTACCAAATGGGATGCAAGACATGCAGAAGAAGAGAAAGTAAAAACCGAAATTAATCTATTTTAAAATGGCACAAGAACTATTAATAGTTGGCTCAAGTGGAACAGGGAAATCCACTTCAATTGAAAACTTAAACCCTGAATCAACTTTCATTATAAATGTAGCCCGCAAGGCGTTACCATTTAGAGGATGGAAGGGGAAGTATCCTGTATTCGACAAGGAGAATCCTGGCGGTAGATTCTGTTCTACAGATATACCACACGAGATTCTTGGTTGCTTGAATTACGTTAATGAAAAACGTCCTGAGATAAAGACGATTATTATTGACGATTATCAATACACAATGGCTAACGAGTATATGCGTAGAGCTAATGAGACTGGCTTCAAAAAGTTTACTGAGATTGCTCAGAATGCTTGGTCGGTTATCAATGCAGTGAAAGGTATGCGAGAAGATCTATTGGTTGTGTTTATGATGCACTCAGAGGTTACATTTGATGCACATGGTAACAAAGTTACTAAGGCAAAAACTATCGGTAAAATGATGGACAATGTAGTTACTCTTGAGGGTATGTTTACAATTGTATTGTATACAGACGTCACAAAGGGTGAGAATGGTATGGAGTATTCGTTTATAACACAAAACGATGGCGCCAACACTGGTAAAGCTCCTAAAGACATGTTTGGGTCTGTTAAAATTCCAAACGATTTAAAGTTAGTGGCTGACACTATCGAAGAGTATAATAATTAATTTTAAAAGAGAGAAAAATGTACGGAAGTAACGTAGAAAGTAACAGTACTGGTGGAGTAATGCCAGCAGTAGGTATTCAAGAAAATTGTGAACTAGTGAGCGTATCACTAAATATGGATCAAGGCGGAAGACTTGACTTTGAGTTCAAACAGTCTAATGGTGCAAGCGTAAAGCATGCAGAATTTCCTGCAAACCCAGATTATGGTGATGTAGAAAAACAGGCAACTGATGTGTCTCGTCGTGTAAAGCATATTGCTACTAAATTTATGAGCGAGCCAGACTTTGTTATAGAAAATGTAAGCACATTTGCAGAGTATGGTAACAAAGTGATTGCTTTGTTCGGACAAAAGTTTGCAGGAACTAAGTTTAGAATGCTATTTATCTACAAAGGTAAATATGTATCTCTTCCTAAGTACCCTAACTTTATTGAGAACATGGCAATTCCTGCAGACAAAACTACTATTTATATTTCAGACTGGAATAAGAAAAAGCTAGTTAAGCCTGAACCAGATACTGCGGTAGCTTCAAGCCCTACAACAGTTATGGCAACAGGTGGTGCAGAGATGCCATTTTAATTAGACCCTAATGTATGGGACTAAAATAGTAGAACTATGTGAGGAAGAGATTCTAGACAGAATTAACTGTCTAGACATCTTTTCTTACTACATAGGAGATGACTTTAAAATGGGTAGAGCTATGAGATCTCCGTTAAGGAAAGATCGTAGCCCATCTTTTACTGTGTTTAAGCATAGTAGTGGTAAGTTTTTCTATAAAGATTTTAGTACTGGGGATTCTGGTGATTGCTTTACATTCTTAACAAGAATGTATAGCGCCACTAGGTTCACTACTTATAGAATGATTGACAATGATTTCCAATTAGGAATATCCTCCACTACATTTGCTAAACCTACTAAACAAGAGTATGGTGTACACAATAAAAAGTTTGAAAACATTGAAGACTCGTCTACTACTATACAAATAAAGTCCCGCCCTTGGAATTCCCAAGAAGATAAAACCTTTTGGTCTAAATATGGAATATGTTGTAACATACTTAGTAAATATAATGTACGAGCTGCCAGCAATGTATGGGTTAATGATAATCTTATTGTTAGCAGTAATCGTTTTAATCCTATATATGCATATCATTTCCCTGATGGAAAAATGAAAATATATCAACCATATAGTAAATTTAAATGGTTAAGTAATACTAGCGTGTCTGATCTACAAGGGTTGAGCCAACTTCCACTTCGGGGGGACACGTTAGTTATTACTAAATCACTAAAAGATGTTATGTGTTTAGATATATTTGGGATACCCTCAGTAGCACCATCGTCAGAGAGTTGTGTCATTCCTGCAGACGTTGTCAAAGATTTAACTGACAGATTTGCAAGAATATACATATTATATGACTTTGATTACACTGGAATATCTTTTGCAAACAGGCATAAAAAGTTGTATGGATTTATACCGTTATTTTTTACTAACGGAAAATTCAATACCTTTGACTATAAGTCAAAAGACTTTTCGGACTTTATAGCTCTTAATGGAGTTAAAGGTGCGGCCGAACTAATAGAATATGTATGCCAAGAGGAATATTCATACCAGGAAATGTCCCATCGAGCAAGAATGGAAGAAGATGGACGGGACGATACTTTATAGTATCTAAGCAAACTGCTACTTACTACAAGACTAGTAAGCAGTTTTGGATTAAACACAAGAAAGATTTTCTTAAGCTTGTTAAACAAAAATCAACAGAAGGAAAACCATATAGAGTTACATTTAAATTTGTAAGAAAAAGTAAGCACAAGTTTGATTACATCAACCCTGCGCAAACTATACAAGATGAAATGACTAAATATGGATGGATAACTGATGACAATGCTGACGAGATAGTACCTATATTCTTAGAGTATGAGTACGATAAAGAAAATCCAGGTGTTTATATTAATGTTTTAAAATCTTAATTATGTTAGAAAATAAAATAATATACCCTCAAGAGTTTAAAGATAAGGTGTTTAATAACCTTAGATATGCTGTTGGAGATATTAGATTACTTATGTCTGCTATAGAAAATGGTAGAGATGATGCTGTTCGTTATATGCTAGAAAAAACTTTAGAAGATCCTGAGCTATTTGTACGCGAAAAGATTGAAGATGATGGCTCTAGAAAAGTAGCAAACGCAAGAATACACGCACATAAAGTGCGGCAAGAAATATACAACGAGTATATGGAATTATTAACTGAAACAATTGACAACTATGTCGGATCAAAATTACTTCGCTAAAGAAGATATTTCTAATAGCGATTTAGGAGAGTTAAAATCGTCTCCACGAAGATTCTTAATGCGTAAGCAACAAGAAATGCAATCTAAAAGCGGTGCAATGCAGCTTGGAACTCTTATTCATATGTTTACTCTTGAGCCTGAGAAATTTATTATGGCTGACGTTGAACCTGTGTCAGGTAAAATGGGAGAGTATATTAAAGCATACTTTGAATTAGAGAAATCTGGCATACCAGAAGATAATATACCCGAAACAGCTTACGCTGCTGCACAGTACAAAGAAAGTCACACTAAACCTGCTACAGTTCTTAAAAGTTTTAAGAATAAACCTGAAAATATAGCTTTTTATAATTTTCTAAAAGAAGCAGATGGCAAAATAGCTTTAAATCAAAAAGATAAACAAATAATAGAAGGATGTTTAATGTCTCTTAAAGGGCATGTAGTATCAAATAAATTATTGTTTGTAGAAGATGAAAGCGTGGAAACTTTTAGTGAGAAAGAATTGTATTTTGAGCAAGAAGGTGTTAAATGTAAATCTAAAGCAGATAGGCTTATTGTAGATCATGCATTTAAAACTGTAAAGCTAATAGATCTTAAAACTACAAGCAGCCAAGTTTATGGCGAGTGTATTCCTTTAGGAACTAACACTGGTATACTGTTAAGAGATTGGCACACTACAGGCTTTATGTATTCTTGTTTGCAATACTCTTACTATAGACAACTAGCTTTTTATGAAAATGCTGTTAAAGCTGAGTATCCTGGATACGAGGTAGAGTCTTTTATTGTAGCAGTAGACACTAAAGGTTCTTATGATTGTGCAGTATTTCAACTTCCTGCAGAGTGGTTAGAATCAGGCCAAAAAGAAATCAAATCTTTATTATCTGAGTATAAGCACTATAAACAAGCTAATAACTTTGGTGTAAAGCAAGGATTTGAAGACACTGTTACATACTAGATTAAATTCGCTATGAAGAGAGATTATGAGAGTAGGAAAATGCGAAACAAATCTTTTACTTATGTTCTACCTATGTTGTCAAAACATTTTGACGTACGTACAAAAAATTTATTAAATACATTTATATATAGCACTGATAAACCTAAACTTAAAAATCATATATTTTTATTGTATAAGTTTTCAGGAGAAAAGGAGTTTTTAGAGTATGAAGATTATTTAGAAAACTTAAAGTTTTTTGAAACATCTTATGACCCAGACAAACTACACACTATATATTGTTTTAAAATTCCTAAAGAGGGATTAGATATTTATAATAAATTTTTAAAAGGTAGATATTCCGAATTTACACAGGATTATAAAGTTCATCTTTTTAAGTTTCATAATATTAAAGATCCTACACACAGAGTAGCTCAGGTTTTGTTTAAACATCCTGACCTACGCGAAGAGTGGGAAGATAAATTAGGTGTTACTATTTCTGAAGATGCTGAAGTGTCTTCACCTCCTAATATAGATTTAGAAACTTATCAAGTAAAACACAAATATGTTAATCCTTTAAAACCAGAACAAAACCCATTTGAGTAAATGAAACTACAACAACACACAAACGTCAATGAAGTAATTGGCGTACAAAAACAACACAAGTTTAAAATAACGGACGGATCTCAGGCTATCATTATGGATAGCCTGATTAATTTATACTCGGACCCTATTGGTTCGATTGTCCGTGAGATCACTTCAAATTGTATAGATGCAAACCGTGAGCGGAACCTTAAGTTAGAGGGTAAGATTCCTACAGAAACGGAAGATGATAAGTCTTTCTGGTCTAACAAGCAAACAGTTTGCATTGAATACGTAGAGAAGAACACAATTCTAGGAATAGATGAGTGTATTATGTTCCATGATTATGGTTGCGGTCTTTCTCAAGATAGAGTTGCTAATGTATTTACTACATTCGGTGCTTCTACTAAGAGAGACAACAACTATGAGATTGGCGGCTTTGGCTTAGGTGCTAAATCACCTTTAGCTTATTCAGATACTTTTTATGTGTCTAGTAGACACAATGGTACTGAGACATATTATATGATATATCGTAACAACGACAATGTCCCACATATGGATCAAGTGTACCAAGCAAGTACAGATCAACAAAACGGTAGCACCGTAATTGTTCCTATTAAAGATAGTTATGATAGAAGATCTTTTAAAGAGTCTATTGCAACTCAACTATGTTTCTTTGACAATCTTGTATTCAAGAATGTTGTAGAATCTATAGGGAAAGTAAATAACTATTATACTTCAGGTAATTCCTCTTACAAAGTTACTGAAGAAACTGACGATTACATTATAACTAACGACGGTAGAGAACCTTTTCTACTTGTTGGTAAAGTAGTGTATCCACTTAACTGGAATATGTTAGATGATTTAAGTGAATCTGATTTTAGAGGTAGTGTTGGTATTAAATTTAATATCGGTGTTTTAGACTTAGTTCCTTCTCGTGAGGAATTACGATATACATCTAAGACTATATCTCTTATTCAAGATAAATTAAAATCTGTTTTAGGGCAATTTAAGCAACAAATTAACAAAAAGTACGAAAATATCACTGATTTTGGTGAGTATTTGAAAGTTATTAGCGTTTTAGGGCAAGGACATAGTAGTTGGAGAAGGATGACAAGTGATGACCCTAATGCAGTAAAATCAGATATTGCAGGAATAGGTTATTATGATGTACCTTTTGTTCCATTTCCTAAACTAAGTTGCGATAAAAATACTAACGATACAGGGGCTTTTCATAAAGTGTTTGATGGCATTAGTTTTTATCATTGCAAGCTAGTTAGTAATAAAGGTGCTATAGGTGGAGAAACAATTTACAAAAAAGAGTGTAACTCTTGGTATGACTTGTTTTCAGCTTTAGACGGCAAAACTAATTTTTATTATGTAGACAGTAACTTTAGTAAAAATAAAGATTACACGCTTATAAATAGTGTAGGAGAATTTGTAGCTTTTAAAGTTGATGCTGTTAAAATAGGAGAAAGGACTTTAGATACTAAACTTAATTTAAATGACCCTAGACCTTCTTATGAGAAAACTGCAACATTTAACACTGTATGTAGACTGTTAGGTAAATCTTCAAGTATGATTAAATACTCAGACGTAGAAGAAACTGAACTAGACAGCGAGCTTATGGGAGATGTAGTTGATAACAAAACTCGTCGTAAAGTAAATAAGATGGTGTTTGCTCGTAATGCTGAGTTTAAAGCTGATGGTTATGAAACTACAATTAAGTACACTAATCAAGAGTACAAGATTTCAGATTTGCAGACAATGTTGCACCCTGAAGAAGGGGATCCTAAACTTAAAGCTGTAGTTTATGCTGAAACAAAGGATCTTGATGAGCTTACAAAAGTTGTCAAAATTTTAGGTAGTAGTAAGGCTTCTTATGACAGCAGCTACAATTATTCATACAAATTTGAGTCAGATTACAGAGTATTAAAAGTATCTAAAGATGTTGCAAAGCAATTTGCAAACCTCGATGGATTTATAACAGCACATGAGTTTATGAAAAATTCTACACACTTGCAGAGATTTGCTACTGCGCAGTATATTGGTAAATTTATAAAAGAAATTAGATTTTTAAATTATTTTGAATCTTATGACAAAGATTTAAATAGTAAATTTTATAGTCTAAATAGCTTTTATAAAGACAATACTAACGGATGTTGGCGTTGTGAAGATGATATACAACCTGTTGTAGAAGAAATCATGAAACTAGATATTCCAGATACTGTTAGATACGACATGGAGTTAGTAGATAAACTAGAAGAAGTGGTAGAGTACTCACAAGGTTTAGATCTTTTAAACTATGTAGAGTTTAGCTCAAACTCTAGGAAATCAATTGAAGATTTCTTATCTTTAAAAGGCAAAATGCCTGACAATCAACAAATTAAATTAACATTAACAGCTAAAAATCAAAAAGATGAATTACTTAGTAGCTAAAGTAACGCCAAACGACGTTACAGTAATTATTGATGGAAAGCACAAGAGAATCCGAAAGGATTCTCCTGATGCTGAACTAGTTATTGCTCTGGTAAAGCAATACAATTCGTGTAATATTCTAACTGAGAGAGTAGATATTATAACAAAGATAGAAGAACTTTGTGTACCAGCAAAGAAAATCCAATTTAAATCAGATGGAAGATTTGAGTTTGATGGGAATTCAGCTATGTATCTTAAAGGTACTAGCGACCCAATACCAGAATTTCTAGCTAAGAAATTACTAGAATATATTGATAAAGGACTTGCTGTAGAGCCTTTAGTTAATTTCTGGAAACACACGTTGCTTAACCCTGACAAAAGCGTTAGACAACAGTTGTTTGGCTTCTTAGAACACAATGGTCATCCAATAACTGATAAGGGTTATTTCTTAGCTTACAAAGCAGTGAAAGTTGCTCGTAAGTATGATGCAGAGACAGGTGAAGAAGTTGTAAGCATTAGCTACGATGAAAACACAGGTGAGCGTATAGAAGAAACACTTAATCAGTCTATGACTTTTAGACCATATCACTCAGGTGCACATGGTATGACTGTTAAAGTTGGTGAAGCTATTACAATGCCAAGAGAAGAATGTGATTCTGATCCTGAAGTAACTTGCTCTGCAGGTTTACACGTAGGCTCTATGGAGTATGTTCATGACTTTGGTTACAGTGAAGGTGTAATACTAGAGGTGCTAGTAAGCCCTCGTAATGTTGTAGCAGTTCCTACTGACTATAACAATACTAAGATGAGATGTTGTGAGTATTATCCAATTGCTATTACAAATGGCGAGAATGCTAATATTTACTTAGAATCTGATTACTCTGCATTTGATATGGCTACTATGGTAGACGATATTGCACAATACGAAGAATCTAAAAGTGTTTTAATTAAGCAGATAGAAGATGAACTAGCAGAGCGTAGTGCTGTTGCTGATTCATTATTACTAGATCACATATAGTAAGCATTAATCCTCACAAGTTTTGTGTGTTGTTGTTGATGCTTGTTGTTGTACTTGTGAGGAATTAATAGGAGAGAAAGGTTTTAAAGCCTTTCTCTTCTTTTTTTTTATTTTGCTAATGCCACTAGTCTTGACAGGCTATAAAATACTCTATTTGTATTGTACCTGAGCTTGACTTACCTGCTATTTTATCTATGTTACTTAAAGCACTATCTGTAGTACCAATTGTACTGGCTGAGTCTCCATCTTCTATAGCGTTCATTAAATTATTACCAAGAATAAAATGATCTTCTGCTTCTATAGTTACAAAGTATTCAGAATCTGCTTGAGAAACACGTAGTGTTATATTAGCTGAAGCATCTAAATTTGTAATACGTAAATATTGAACAGAGTTATCTTTAAATGTGCCTGCTGATGCGGCTGCACCAAATTTAATTATATCTACATACCCAGTACCCACATCCATTATTCTGTGATCTACTTCATTTACAGTTTCTGTATGTACATTTGTTGTACCTCTATCAGTACTTCCGTCTCCTAAAGAAACGGCTTCAGTTAATGTTATCGTCAGTGTTGCCATAATCTATAATTATAAAAATTTGTATTAATCCTAAAAAAAATTGTATTTCATAGTAAGGTGCGTATTCTTCTGGATTAAAGTGCCTTACCCCAAATACTATACCTTTTGCCCATGTTATTCCGAATCCTAACTTCATTACTTTACTGGTTTATATAAAAATCCTACAGCTTCATCAAGTTTTCTACCCGACTGATACCATGCTGGGATTAAATCTTTAAATTCTTTTTCTAATTTTAATTGACCTTTTCTTTTACCTTGAGCATATCTTTCAAATTCTCCTCCAGCACTAATAGAATACATATCTGAAGCTGTCTGATCAAAAAGTTCTATACCGCTTTGTATTAAACTCATAGAAGCTGCAGGAGATTTTAGTATTCTAAGAAATTCTGACGGAGATGTAAACGCTCTAAGTTCGGAGTATAACCTACGTGTAAAGAAAGCTCCTAGTAATAAAGCAGTTTTTTGTTTTTCATCAGGTTCATCTTGAGCAGCTCCATATAAAACAGCGCCCATAATTGAAGATATAATCATTATTGTCATTTCAGTTACAGTCTTTTTAATATTAGCTTTTTCTCTATTAGAAAGTAAATGCCAATTGTCAGATGTTAACTCTAATGAAAAGTTTTTATAATCTCTTATTAAACTAGACACAAACCTAGCAGTAGTTACATATGTACCTTCATCTAAATCTTGTATTTCTCTGTTATAAAATAAATCTTCTGCAGTAAGTGCTTCATTTGGTATATGTACTGTACCTAACCCTCGGTATCTTCTACGTATGCCAGGTTCTAACCATTTTCTAAGCATAAAAGCTAATTTACCTGCAGCAGTTCTTTGCGCTAAAGCTTGGTTATTTGTTGTGTAGTTACCATTTAATCTACGATTTAAATGATTTAAATATCTTTTTACTTCAAACTCTGCTTTTCTTGAGTCTTTTAAAGATATTTCTACGCCACTCTTTAACTCTATAGATCCTTGAAAAGCTGCTTTTACAATTTTAAGTTGTGGTGCAGTATTTTCTTTTCCTAAATCTACTTCATAAGCTTCATCAAAAGTCATTGCTTCTTCTCTTGACTTTACAACCTCGCCTTTTTTATTTATATACTCACCTTTTTTATTTTTAACTTTTATTCCTTGTAAAAAAGAATACATTAATGTATTTTGTATATAATGCTCTGCTATGTTAGTTAAGAAATGTAGTGAATTAGTGTCTGCTAATTGGCTACCTGTTGTAGCTGCTGCAAACTTTTTACCTACTGCAGTAAAATCCTGAGTAGCCTCAAACCTTTCAGAAAGCAACCCTGTTTTAGATTTTGGAACTAGCTTTCCTATGTCTGCAGTCATGTTAATTAAATCTGAGTCATATTTACCCTCTGCTTTTATTACATCTTTTTTATCAAAATCTATTCCTCCTACAGATTCTATAAAAGTCATAGTTTTACCTTGAAATATAGAAGCTCCCGCTGAAAAGTAATTACCTATTAAGAATAAATTACCTGTGTACCCCATTAATGAAGATGTTAGTTTTTGCAGCAAAGGGCTACCTAAAGACCTTACACCATACAATCTATCTTCTATTAAACTACTTAATGCTTTGTATGCATTAGATTGCTCTCCAGGCAGAGTTGCCATAGTTTGATCTCCATACCCTAATTTTGAAGCAATTTTAGTGTTACCTGTAAATGTTCTTTGCACTACTTTTCTAGTAGCTAAAGCATCTTTAAACACTTCTAAATCAGGTAATATTTTTAGTTTAGCTGCATAGTTTTTAGATCCCCAATTATCCATGAGATATATACTAAGTAAATCAAAAGATTGAGTTTTTTCAGTTACTTTACTATGGTCTCTAAAGTATTTTGGTATTGATCTTAATTCTGTAGTGTCTGCATCTACAAGAGTTTTTATTTGTCTTTTAAATGTAGTCCAAAACCCAACTTCAATATCATCAGGATTTTCTTTATGCAAATCTATATCAGATGCTCTTATTTTTACTATGTCTTCAAATCCAGTTTTTACCCAAGACATAATACCGTTTTCAAACGCATTTTCTAAACCCGTTTTTTCTACAGCAGGTAATCTGAATCCTGCAGGGTGTCCTAAATAATTTCCATCTCTTTCTTCTACAAGCCCTTTAATAAATTGGTATAAATCATAAGTAGAATTACCTTTATTATCTTTATTTTTAAAGAATGCATATTCTTTATTTATCCATTTTGTTGCAGGCTTGTAACCATCTTCATCTTTAACTTGATTGGTGTTACTCCACGCAGTATATTTTCTTCTTGCATCTATAGCGGCAGTACTATCTTCTCCGTTTTCTTCTTCAGCTATTTTAATAGCTTTAGTAAGCTCACTTCTTTCTGTATAAAAAGCTGGCCTATAAGGCCCTGCTAAATATGATGCTACTGTACCGTCTTCGTTTTTACCTAAAAGATCTTTATAAAGCTCTTTCATGTCTCTAGTACTTTTACCTTGTATAAAACGCTGAAACAAATCGTAACCTAACTTTGTGTTATTAATAGTTTCTCGCATTACAGTGTAATCTGCGGAGTCTAACATTTCAACAGCTATTTGTATTATGTCGTCTGTAAGATCTCTAGGGTTACCAAGAAGAGCATCTAAAAACCCAAGATCTTGAGCTTTATTTATTAGTATGTTCTTTATATAATCCTTTTCGCTTTTTTGTATAGATATTCTTTCATCTTCCATACGAGCGTTTACATGGTCTTGAAGGGCTTTATTGTAATCCTCATTAGTTTTATTAGGATTAGCTCTCATCCACACACTTTTCTTTTCAAAAGATTTTCTAAATTTATTTTCTGCAATTCTATGCATTTTTCCAGGAACTTCTCCCCACTTATCTCCAATTACATCTACATAACCTTCAGTTAATCTTTTTTTAGTAGTTAGAATACGAGATATAATGTCTTTGTATTCTATTCCTTTAGTTTTAAAGTATTTTTTTAACTCAGGACTTTTATTATCTATAACATAGATTACATCCTCAATAGCATTAAAATATTTAAATTTTCTAAGGTTTTCATAGTAAGCAAATACTCCTAAAGATAAGTTATCCATAGCAGTGTTTACATTATTTAACATAGCATCTACTTCTGTTACGTAGTCTGCTATACCTGCTTCACTATTTTTTGTTTTTAAGTTAGTTAGAATTTTTTCTAACTGATTCTTCAATCTTTCTTTAGCTCTACGGGCTGCATCGTTTTTTGCAGTTAACTTTTTTCCACTTTCAAAACTATCTTGCAGTTCTGTAGCATCTTTTGCAACGTTATTGTAAGCTATTTGTGTTTTCTTAAGAAGTAAGTTTCTTATTTCTTCTGTATTCTGAGGTGTGTAACTTTCTACATAGTCTATGTAGGCAGTAGGTAACTCTTCTTTTGTAGATAATCCTTTATTTTCAAAATGATCTTCTATAGCTTTTAAAGTTGGATACCCATCTTTTAGCTTAGTTTTGTCTTTCGTAAATCCTTTTGTAAAATCACCAAACTCCCTAGTAAATGCAGGCGTGTGTATATACTCGTACACACCTTCAGCTATTTGTTTTCCTTCTACAGGATTAAACTGCTTAGTGTATTTTTTTATTAAATCTTCTTTTATAGTACAACTCATTATTTACATTTATCTAGTTCACTAGGCTTATCTGTTTTCATAGCCTCACCTTTTATAGGCACTAATATTCTACCTTTTACAATTTCTTGCATTTCTCGGCTTAAAGTAATTTTATTATCTGCAAATATACTATTTACATCTGACTCTCCAAACTTGTATTCTACAACTCTAAATCCATCTTCACCTTTAAACCCTAACGTATTTATTCTTTCGTATATGTTTTCACTAAGTTTGCCTTTTGAATCTGCTCTAGGCCCTACATATCTGTATAAAGATAATTTATTATCTGAAAATCTAGTAAGGTAATTGTTGTCCATTTTTGTTACAAAACCTTGATCAAAATCTATACTAGCAGATATTTTTTTAGCTTTTTTAACTCTAGGAGCAAAAGCTTTATTTGTATACTCATGCTTAACTACTTGTTCTATACCTAAACCAATCATGTGCTCATGCTCTAGCTCTATAGTACGAACAGTGTCATTAAAATTAGTTTCTGCATTCCAAAGCCCTGGTATTAACTGGTGGAAAGTTTGTATACCTCTTTTAAATCCTGAAGAATGGTATGCGTAGGCAGCAAGATCGTTAGCAAACTTACTAATGTCTTTATCTTCTGAGTTTAACATGTCTTCCCACTCTTGCTTTGCTAACTCTACTGTGTCAGGCGGCATGTTTTTAGTGTTAGCTATATATAATTGACTAGGGGAATTATATATACCTTCAGCATTCCTATTATACTTATATTTTAATACTTGATTTAGCAATATGCTTTTAGGCATACTAGCTTTCATTTCTATAAGTTTAGGAATTAATGATTTTTTAGTGGCTGTATCAAAAAGTAATTCTTCTAAAGAGCCTAAAGTATCGTGAGATGAGTACATGTAAGAATACATTGCATCCTCCATAGATCTTCTACTTCTGTAATTATGTTTGTAATATTCTCCTAATAAATTTTTAATTTCTTCATTTATGTAATCAAATTTACCTGATAAAAATTTATTATAAAATACCCCTTCAAATAGTTCAGGCCCATTTTGAAAATACTTACCAAGCATAGTTCCTTGTGCAAAC